>ENA-OPSV01001969-OPSV01001969.1-human-gut-metagenome-genome-assembly--contig:-NODE-1969-length-13070-cov-5.598233_pt1 | contig 13070 bp, 10 predicted proteins | sample MGYA00241460_ERZ501912 | MGnify/ENA primary metagenome ERZ501912 (study PRJEB25962, sample SAMEA2042402) | human gut metagenome | biome: human gut; feature: human-associated habitat; material: faeces...
GGGGGTTTTTCATATCTCCTTGCTTTGGCAGAATATTTTTTGATTCGACATTATGTTATATTTCAAATGCTTTTATACTTTTAAGTGCATAACCATTATTATCAAAAACAGCTTGATTTTCCCACTCATTCCCCTTTCCACGAGCAACACCAACTCCCTTAATTTGATACCAACCCGGTTCCCAATAAAAAACACCAGCTCCATTTTTACACATCTTTACTGTTTTAATCACTTTTTCTAAAACTTTTTCTTGATTTTCAACCGAAGGTATTAACCCCATCACTTTTTTAGTTAATTCACCAGTAACAACATTTTGCATTTCATCATTTGATGTATCCGTATATGGAAAAGCTGTTTCAACAACAATAACCTGTTTATGAAATAGATTTCCTATATTTATAATATTATCCATCAAAAGATTATATGTTCCTGACCAATATGGATAATAAGATAATCCTACATAATCAAAATCCCAAAGTCCTTCACTATTCAAATTTGAAAAAAAATGTTTTGTACGCTCTTTATCAGCACCACATTCTATATGCAATACCGTTTTAATTTTCTTACTATTAGTGCTATACTGATTAATCTCTGCAATAGCTTTTAATCCCGAATTGATAAATTTAACTAACTGCTTTATATTATTGATATTGCCAAACTCCCATAACATACCATTTCCAATTTCATTTCCGATTTGTACAATATCCGGAACTGTTTCTTGTTCTATAAAACAATTTATGACATATTTTGTATATTCATAAACCATTTTTTCAATCTCAAATGCTTCAAGATTTTCCCAATCATTTGGAATTTTCTGTTGTTTCCAGTCTGCCCAAAAATCACTATAATGAAAATCCAACATAAATCCCAGTCCATATTTTTTTATACGTTTCGCCATTCTAAGCGTATGTTTTAAATCACAATAATCTCCCTTATCAAATGATTCAGTTGGCTTATTAAATAACCTTAACCTTATACAATTAACACCATGACTTGCAAGAATTTTTATTACATCTCCCTCTTCACCATTTAAATCATAGTATTTAGCTCCATAATCTTCCATTGCCTCTAAGCTAGAAATGTCAGCTCCTATAATAAAACTCATAAACTACCCTTTCAATATTTATACTTTTGTTGATTCTTTTAATAATATCGAATACCCTTGTATAATTCTTTTTTCTCTACTTTTTCCACATAATAAACCATACAATACATCTGATGCCGTATGAGCCAATTTCATAATATCTAGATTCACACAACTGATTGAAGGATAATATTCATCCAAAATCTGGCTATTATAAAAAGATGCAATTTTTATATCTTTAGGTATACGAACCTTATATTTACGCAACGAGTTAAGCACATTTATGCAAATATTATCATCCATACATATTATACATTCTATTTCTTCTTTTAACATCTTTAACGTTTGTTTCTCAGCAATTTCCGCATATCCAGTATTATCGAAAACTTTTGTACAGTCAAAATCAATTTGTCTTTTCTCATATGCCTGCAAAAACCCCTTCATTCGGCTTTTCGTCACTACATGTGTCATATCTCCACAGAATAACGCAATTTTACGCATTCCCATTTTCAATATCTGCTCTGTCAAATCCTGACAGCCAGCTTGTTGATTCACATCTACCTGATATACAGTGCTATCATTGTAACTGCCTATTACAACAAAAGGCACACCATTATCTTGTAAATATTTAATATCAAGTGCATTTTCTATTGTCCTTGACAATATTACACCATCACATTTATGACTTTTAATTATATTTTTTAAAGGTTCTATGTCTCCAGCACTTGTTTTTACCAGAATAACCTGATAGCCCAATGGTTGAAAATAATCATATGCTCCCATTATTACTTGTGAAAAATATGGAAGCAAACCATAATCTTTTTCTCCTGCAACCGTAATCAGAATATTTTTTGTTTTTCTGTGGGAGTATTCACGATTGTATACAGCAGGCTGTGCCCCCAGCTCTTCCAGATATTCTATAATTTTATTTCTGGTATCCTCTGACACTCTCCCTTTACCAGAGAGTGCCCTAGATACTGTAGTGGATGAAATTGATAAATCCTTTGCTATTTGCTTTATCGGTATAGGTTTGCTTTCCATATAAATCCTCATCATTTATTATTTATTTTTCATATATGCATCATACTGAGAATCAAATTCCTTGAGTACTTTATCTATCCCCGCATCCTTAAGCTGCGATTTAAAAGACTCAAATGTAGCTTCCGTATCTGCTCCATAAATTCCAAGAGAAAATGCCATCTTGTATTCATCTACTATTGACTGTACCACAGTAAACTCAGTTTGTACACTAGAAGGATCAAATGTAAATCCTGTCTGCTTTGGAATGTATTCCATTTCATCATTATGCTTATTCACAGCAATTTCACGCTCATCAAGTCCCGCTTCATCTGGTTCATCCTGACGATTTATTGCCCATGCCCAGTTATTCCAACCATAACCTTCTGCGCCATCAAGAGTTGTGCGATTTCCATCTGAATCAAGTGAATAGTGTTTTCCTTCTATTCCCCCCAATAACAGTCTATTAAGGTTCACATCACCTTTCATATAATCCAAAACCAATGCTGCTCTCTCCGGATCTTCCGATTTTTCCGTAATCGCAATAGCATCTGTTGAATAACTACCACGAGTTCTCTTCACATCTGGTGTTACATCATATACTGAATATGTTCCAGCCTGTGCTTTTTCGAGATTTTTTCCTGCTGTAAACACAGATGAATTCCATACAAATGAGCCACTTGTACCATTTTCAAAATAAGCTTGAGCATCACTTGTATCATTTATTGCATCAGAAGACCAAACTTTTGCTGATGCAAGTTCTGCCATCTCATTACAGTAATCTTTGTAAAAATCAGAAGTATACAGATACCAAATATCATCCGTTGTTGGAGCTGCATCACTATTATTTGCATAATATTCAAAATCATATCCCTCTGTAACTCCTTGCACACCTTTCGACTGTCCATAAACTGTCAGCAATTGTTCTCTATTGGCATTTGTATTTAATGCTGTAACACCTGTTTCTCCCTGTTTCTCTGCAAGTTCTTTTAAATAAGAAACATAATTATCCCAAGAATCAGGTTTTGTTAGTCCATATTTATCAATAAGATCTTGTCTGGCAGCCACTACATTATACGCTGTAAATGTCGATTTTGCCTTCGGAACTGCATATATTTTTCCATCTATTGATATTTCATCCCAACTTTCCTTTGGCTGTAACTCATATGAAAGAGGCATATATTTCTTTAACCACTCAGAATCAAGTTCTTTAAACGCTTTATTTGCTACCTCGTCATTATAATAACACCAAGCTGCTGTATAAATAAGATCAACTGATTCTCCACCTGCTAGAAGCAAACTATATTTTGTACTATAATCACTCCAATTTAAAAACTCAAGATCCAATGTAGTATTAAGATTCGGTTCAAAATAATCTGCATTCGCTTTATCAAGTACTTCATCCATATCTTTAGGTTTATCCCCAAGCACATACATTACAATAGTTTCATGCTTTGATAAATCAAAATCCTGATTGGCATATGGACTATCACTCTCTATTTTCGTCCTTGAATCTGCAGCCGATTGTGACGATCCTTTTTCTCCATTTCCACAACCTGCTAATCCAACGGTCATTCCTGCGATGAGTGCTGCACTCACCATTTTCGTTACAATTTGTTTTTTCATTTTTTCCTCCTAAAATCATTTTATGTCTAAAAGGTTATTATCCCTTTACGGCACCAAGTGTTAATCCTTTCACAAAATATTTCTGCAAAAAAGGATAAAGTAATACAATAGGTCCTGTTGCAATAACTGTCATAGCCAATTTCAGTCCCTCTGATGGCATCTGTCCTACCTGCATTCCTGTCTGATTAGCAATTCTTTTAAGCGCTTCCGAACTATTCAATATATTTTGCAATGTGTATTGAAGGTTCCAATTATCACTTCCACTCATAAACAACATACAATTATACCAATCATTCCAGTATGCAAGTGCAATAAATAACGTTAATGTTGCTACAAGTGGCTTAGCCATTGGTAAAATTATTCTCATATATATAAAGAAATCCCCTGCACCATCTATTTTAGCAGCCTCAGTTATTTCAAAGGGAATTCCCTTCATAAAGCTTTTTGCAATAATCATGTTCCACACTGAAAATAATCCCGGAATAATAAGTGAATAAATATGATTATTAAAATTAAGATATTGTGTACACAACAAATACCATGGCACCAGTCCTCCACTAAAAAGAGTAGTGAAAAAGAAGAAAAAAGAAACACCATTTCTCCATGGGAAATCAGGTCTGGATAATACATATCCTGTCATAGTAGTCATAATAATTGAAAGTACAGTTCCAATTATCGTTACAAAAGTCGTCACACCATAAGCATGTATAATACTTTGTGGATTTTTTAGGGCAAGCTTATAAGCTTCTGTAGAGATATTTTTTGCTGTAAGAAAAAAACTGTATCCTTCTTTCACTATCGTACTTTCATCAGTTAACGAGCCTGTAACTATCAAATAAAAAGGAAGCAAACACGCAACTGCAAATAAACCAACCAAAACATATGCCAATATATTAAAAATTATTTGATCTTTTCCTTTAATCATCTTTTCCTCCCTAGAATAATGTGTAATCGGGATCTACTTTTTTCACAATTCCATTTGCAACTAAAATTGTCACAAAACATAAAACAGATTGATACAAGCCTGCTGCAGCCGTAAGTCCAACATTAGGTGATGTAGTCAACATTCTATATATATATGTGTCCAAAATATCTGAGCTCTTCAACAACAACTGATTTGATCCAACTAATTGATAGAACATACCAAAGTCACCTCTAAATACATTTCCCAATGCAAGTAAAACCATAATCATAATTGTTGGTTTTAAACTGGGTAATGTAATATACCTGATTTTCTGCCAAATAGATGCTCCATCTATAGATGCTGCCTCATATAAATCCTTACTAATTCCTGCTATTGCAGCAAGATATACCACAGTTCCATAGCCTGTTTGTTTCCATAATCTGACCAAAACCAAAACTATCGGCCATTTGTTAACTTGTTTATATATACTAAAATCAGTCACCCCAAAATGTGCTAATACTGAATTTAAAACTCCATTATCTCCAAATATGTTTAACATAATTGTAGAGACCACAACCCATGATATAAAATATGGGAGAAACATAAATCCTTGAGCAAATTTCTTAAATACAACATTATTAATTTCACTTAACAATATTGCAAATCCAACTTCAAATATTAATCCTAGAAATATAAATGCTATATTATATAGCAACGTATTTCTTGTAAGGCTCCATATTTTTCCAGATACAAATAAATATTGAAAATTGCTCCAACCACACCACGGACTTTTAAATATTCCGAGCGTATACTTGAAATCTTTAAACGCAAGTACTATCCCTGACATTGGTAAATAGCAAAATATAATTACATATGCCAAAGCTGGTATCAACATACACAAAAGCACTCTGCTTTTTTTCATTTTTCCACATAACTGTTTCATATTGTTCTCTATTCCTTATCATTTTTTAAAATCATTAAATATTTGCAGCGATTGTAATGCAACACCATTTTTATCAAATAAAGTCATGTTATCCCACGAACTTCCTTGTGCAGATGTAGCATATTGAGAACCATTTAATACAAACAAATTCTCATAATTTTCTGAAACTGATGAACTCCATCCAGTTCCACAAGAATCACTAATTCTTTTTGAGGTGCCTATCCAAGATGGTTCCCAATAAAATCCACCAAGTCCATATCCTTTTGTTTTTTCTATACTATTAACACTTGCAACCGCATTAAAAATATCACTAATAGCTTGCTTCTGACCAGAAACACTAATAGGATAATCACAATATGTCATATCTTCTTTAGAGCCAATATTATTCACTGTATCATCAGCATTGTTAAAAGTATAAGGATATGCTGTTTCAGCTACCATAACTTTCTTATTATATTTAACAGAAATATTTTTTAATGTAGATGCTAAATCAGATGCATGCCCAAACCAAAATGGATAAGCTGACACAGACAAAACATCATAATCTACACCTACATTTCTAACCTGCTCTGCATACCATTCAGAAGTTGTTGTTGGATCTGTGAAATGTAATACACGAAGTATCTTTTTGGAATCTGAATAACCATAATATTTATTAATATCATTTACTGCATTGCATCCACTTTTCAATCCATCTCCTACACCAGATGTTAAATTCCACACTCCATCATATAATCCACCCATTCCACACATAGAACCATTTGTTTCATTTCCAATCTGTACCATCCCCACGTTAATTCCCGAATCAATCAACGTTTTTAATGAACTAAAAGTAAATTGATAAATCGACGATATCTTTTTTGAATTTGAATAATTTTTCCATTCTTTTGGTGCATACTGTTTTGCTGGATCAGCCCAAAAATCTGAATATTGAAAATCCACAAAAACCTTCATTCCCTTTTCGGTAGCCCTTTTGCCTATTTCTATGGCTTTCCAAATGTCATTATTTCCTCCGCCATATCCTAATCCTGTTTCAGTATCATAAGGATTGTTCCACACACGAACCCGTATATAATTTACTCCAGAATTTTTCAAAATATCAAAAATATCCCCTTGTTTTCCATCTTCGTAATAAAATTTCTGTCCTGATTTTTCAAATGCTATTATGCTTGATAAATCCACTCCTCGCACACTAAGATACGAATCTGATGACGCCTTGATAATTTCTTTATTCATTGGAATTGACGAAATAATTATCGCAAGTAACAGAATACAGCATAGTGCTCCTTTTCTAATTTTCTTCATATATGAATCCTCCTTTTTTGATATTAAAATATTACATTTTTTTAATAATTAATGCTACGTCATTATTATCTCAACTTAAAACTCACAAATTATGCATAATGTCAAAATCTATTAAAATAAGCGTGCGCAATTGTATAATTGCGCACGCTTTAAAAATCATCCCTCAATTTAATTATATAATTTAATAATTTTACTTCAAAACAAGCACCGAATATGCCGGCAGCTTTGCCGTTCCATCCTTATATGACGGTGCTTTCTTTGTAGTCTGAAGCATTGCAACAGCATCATTTACTCCAAGCGATGACACATCCACACTTGCTTCATCTTTTGATGGATTAAATATAAGCACTGCTTTCTCACCATTGTACTCTCTTATGAATATACACACATTATCATTTGACAGATCCTTTTCAAAGGTATTTGTACCTCGTGCTATCTCCGGGAAAGCATTTCTTATTGATATTGTCTGCTTCACAAAGTTGTAAATAGAGTATGGATCCCCCATCTGCTTATCAAGGGTATCATATGTCTGCTCGGTTTCTTCTGCATTCTGAGGTCCCACACACATTCCCTTAGCTTTTGAATCCCCGCTCCATCTCATGGCAAGACGCTTCGTCTCGTCATTGGCTGTGCCTCTCATGCCGATTTCCTCTCCATAATACAGAAAAGCATTTCCAGGCATAAGAAGATTCATGGCCTGCGCCATCTTGGTTTTCTCCTCGGCATTATCTCCGTTGTAGTATCCTGCACTGCGCCCCATATCATGATTTGTATAGAACGGTGCATCAATGTATGAGTCTGTATACTTCTTTATCTCATTTTCCACATCAACCAAAGCATTGCCGTATGTGCTGGCACCATGATTTGCTGTACCGTTTAACACTTTTCCAATATATCCATCCTGCTGTGAAAAATCAAAGTTGAACATACTGTCAATTCCACTCTTATAGTACTTCGCATACTCTCTGTATGTAGTCCAGCCCTCACCAACCATATAAGCATCGGCCTTTTTGCTCTTCACATTGTTCACAAGCCATGTGAGGTCATCTATAGTCTCAGTCTGGTTATTATTATTGTAATAAAGCACAGCATCCAGTCTGAAGCCATCCACGCCGCGGTCAAGCCAGAAGGATGTAACCTTGTCAATCTCGCCTCTTACAGCTTCGCTCTGCAGATTAAGGTCAGGCATGCTGTCTACAAACTGTGACTCGTAATACCAATTCGTGCCCGGCAGCTGGTTGTAGCCTCCGGCATTGGTTTTGCTAAAATTATAGTAATCAACATAATGACATTCCGAAGCATCCGGCTCCGCCCCATCAGGAAGCGACTTGATATAATCAGCAGCCGCCTTAAACCACGGATGCTCGTTAGATGTGTGATTTATCACAAAGTCAATAATCACATTGATGTTTCGCTTGTGACACTCCGTAATAAGCGCATCAAAATCATCCAGAGTACCATACTGCTTGTCAATATTCATATAATCCGTAATATCATACTTGTGGTATGAAGGAGAAGGCATAATAGGCATCATCCAGATTTCATTGCAGCCAAGTCCCTCGATATAGTCAAGCTTCTCTGTAAGCCCCTTCAAATCCCCAATGCCGTCACCGTCACTGTCAAAAAAGCTATATACGAACACCTCATAACAGGTTCTGTAATTGTCCTGAATCACATTAGGATCATTTTTCGCATTCATCTGCTCCATCGCAGAAGGCTTGTATTCCTTCTTTGCTGCCGTCTCGGTATTCTTTCCACCCACAGCACATCCCACAAGCATCGACACCGCCATAGCTGCCGTCAATGCCACAGCAGTCAACCTGCCCGCCAATCTATTCACAGCCCTGCCGACCATATTGTGGCCGCCTATTTTATTATTAATCATACGCACTCCTTTTCTTATTTTCTAAACTAAATTCTGAACAAACTTGTATCTACAAAATCACTACACACATTCTCACATCTTTCACAAGGTAGCAACAAACTTAGCACACGGTACCCTCCGGCCGGAGGGTACACAGTGTGTTCCGAAGAAAAATATGAACTGCCACGGGGTACCATGCCCCCACAAACAAGCCACACACCTCATCCCTCCAAATCCAAGCAGCGAAGAAAGCCCGTGGCTGACTTCATATTTTTCTGAGGAATATACTGTGTGCCACACCGGCACCACACAACCTGAAAGTGCTAAGTTTGCCACACACCCCCAAAGTTTACCACAACCCAATATAAACCAAAAGCCGCCGCACAAAAGTGCAGCGGCCTAAATAAAACCAAATTAGCCTTTGACAGCTCCTGTAAGTCCATCCACGTAGAATCTCTGCATGATGACGAAAAGTATTGAGATAGGTATTGATACAACAACTGCAGCAGCAGCCCATCTTGTGAACCATCCGTTTATAAACTCTTTCTCAAGCATGTTGTAAAGGAGAAGAGATACTGTCCAATACTTGTCGTTTGGACCAACGATAACCTTTACAAATACGAAATCGAGCCATGGAGCAAGGAATGCTGTAAGCACTGTATATACTACGATTGGCTTACTGAGTGGCAGGATTACCTTGTGAAATACCTGAAACTGTGTACATCCGTCAAGGATGGCAGCCTCTGTAAGAGACTTAGGCACAGTATCAAAGAATCCCTTTGCGATATAGAAGCCTACTCCCGATCCTGCTGAGTATATGAGGATCAGTGAAAGACGAAGTACGCTACCCTCTGTAAGTCCGATAGCCTTTAAGATAAAGTATACGGCAACCATTGACATGAAAGCCGGGAACAATCCAAGAATCATAGCCAGATTCATGAAAGGCTTACGCATCTTAAATCTCAGTCGTGACATACAATACGCAACAGAAAGTACAAATACTGTTGAAATGATGCATGAGAACACTGATATAAACAGTGTATTAAAAAATGCTCTCGGGAAGTTCAACAGTGTAGTCTCTGTGAACAGCCTTGTATAGTTGCTAAATGTAAGGCCATGTGGGAAGAAGTACTTTGTATAAGCACCACTCTCAGCTCTAAAGCTTGTCATAATAATCCAGAAAATCGGGAACAGCCATACTACAGCAAGTATTCCAAGAATGATATGAACAAGGGAATTCTTTGCTACTTTCTTAGCACGTCCGGCAGACATAGGTCTTTTTGCTTTTGCTACACTACTCATTACATGAATCCCTCCTCATCCTTGTATGATTTTGTATTTCTGTATGTAACAAGCGCTACGATAGAAAGTACAATGAATGTGAGGATACCGATAACGGCACCGATATTGTACTCCTGATTATCAATAGTCAGCTTGTACAACCACGTAACCAGAAGGTCCGTCTTTCCTGCACTGTCTCCGACAGGTGTAGGCTTTCCTGCTGATAACAGGTAGATAACGTTGAAGTTGTTGATATTACCCGTAAACGTCGTAATCAGATACGGAGTCGTGACAAACAGCATATACGGCAGCGTAATCTTAAAGAAAATTGTCACAGGACCTGCGCCATCAACACGGGCTGCCTCGTAAAGCTCACCCGGAATGTTCTGTAAGATACCGGTAACCTGCATCATGGTAAACGGAATACCAACCCAGAGGTTGATGATAACAACCGTTGCTCTCGCCCAGGTCGCATTTGTCAGGAACGGAAGCGGACTGCTGATCAGACCGGCCTGAACCAAGAGGTTGTTGATCAGGCCGTTGTCCTTTAACATCGTACGCATCAGAAGAAGAGAAACGAACTGCGGAATTGCAGCGGAGAGCATAAAACAGAATCTCCAGAATCCCTTGATGCGGGTTGTTTTACGATTGATGACAATCGCAAGAATCATACCAAGAATATAGTTCAGGAAGGTAGCGAGCACAGCCCAGATCAGGGTCCATCCAAGAACAGACCAGAATGTCTTGCCGATCGAGTTGCCCATGCCAAGAACCGTACTGAAATTTTTCAGTCCAACCCAGTGAAAAATCGTCAGATGGTCGCCGACTTTACTGTAGCTGGTGAAAGCCATACAGATCATAAAGACCAGTGGAAGGATTGTGAAAATCACAATACCGAGAATCGGAAGTGTCAGCAGGGTCCAGTGCAGTCTCTTGTCAACGAGTGCTTCCAGATCCTCTTTGATGGTGTTGATATGTTTCCCTTCCTTTGCACGACACTCTACCTCATAAGCGCTCTTCATATTGACACGCCAGATCATAAAGAAGAGAACCGTAATAAAAATCGTTGCTACTCCGTAGAGCAGGAACAGAATTGTCATATCGCCGCCGGTATATTCATAAATACCCTTGGCCTCGTTCCACACCTCTTCCTGCGCACGGCCGCCCAGGGTGATGAGATGATAGAGATTGTTGATACCGCCTTCGATCATAAACAGAATATACGCAATTTCTACTGCCAGAAATAAAATACCCTTTACAATCTGTTTATGAGCCAGATTTCCCAGTCCCATGACAAGCATGGAAAGTTTCGTGACCGCATCGCCCTTTGTGATGGCTTTTGTCACCGGATAGGGAGTCTCAAACTCTTTGGCGCGTTTTTTCAATGATGCCATAATCTATCCTTTCCGAAAGACAGGCATTGTCAATCCTGGTGTCTGACAATGCCTGCGGTTTCAATCCTGTTGATTTTCGAACGCTTCAGAGCCGGTTTTACTTACTCGACTGCAGAAGTATTCATGCTTGTGTTCAGTTTCTCTGTCATTTCTGCAGCGTTATCATGGGTAACTTCACCGTTGACCAGAGATTTACCAAAATTCTCTGCCGGAGTCCAGTAGTTGCTCATATTCTTAACGAACGGCTGGATGATAGAAGTATTGTTGAAGGTATCGTTCTGAGCAGTTACCAGTGCATCGTCTGTGATCTGGGAAAGCAGCTCTTCGTTACACGGAACTACGTTTCTCATTTCATAGTGTGCTTTCTGAGCATCTGCGCTTCCGAGATATCTTGCAAGAGCAACTGCAACCTGCGGATATTCACAGTTCGGATTCACACCGATTGCTTTAGAGCCGGAGAAGGATTTCATCTGTTTCTCCTCGCCGTTGATGGTGATGGTCGGAAGCTGTACAACACCGTAATTATCACCGAGTGCCTCTTTAACTGCGGATGCATCCCAGGAACCGGAGAACATTGCTTTTACAGAACCGTCACGCAGACCGGAAAGACCGGATCCGTCTGCATCAGATACGAAGTTCGGATTGTTTACCAGGTCAACCAGGTAATCGGTTACTGCTTTTGCTTTATCGCCTTCGAAGTCAACGCCTGCTGCCTCGTCTGTTCCGTCCTCACCGAACAGCGTACAGCCGTTTGCTACGTAGAAGGAAGCAATGTACCAGGAGTTTGTAATCGGGAAGGAAATCTTGTCTTTTGCGATCATGGTATCCAGGTTTTTCACTTCATCCTCAGTGAATGCAGATTTATCATAGTACATAAACCAGGTGTTTGTGGTGAATGGTACACCGTAGATATCGCCGTCAACGGATACGGAATCTACAATTGCCTGAGAGTTGTTCTCTTTTACCTCCTCAACTGTCTGTCCGCCGAGTTTTGAAATTCCGTTTGCAGCGATCAGGGATGTCAGGTTGTCGTTTGCAAACATGTAAACATCTGCTGCTCCTTCAACGTCCTGTGTTACGGTATCTTTTGCATCGCTCTCTGCGCATACACCGTAATCAAAGGTAATGTGCCAGGATGGATGCTCCTCTGCAAACTGATTGCACATGGTCTGCAGCCACTCACCGCTGTCGCTTGCCTGATCCTCTGACGGAGACCATACGGTAAGGGTTGTGGTAATTTCCTCTTCCTCTGCTGCGTTGGAAGCAGATGCGCTTGTGCTTCCTGCCTCGGATGTGCTCTTGGAATCGTTTCCGGAAGCGGCATTTGAAGAACCGCTGTCGCTGTTTCCGCATCCTGCCAGCATGCCAACTGCAAGTGCTGCGGTCATCATAATAGATACTACTTTCTTTTTCATATTGAAAATCCTCCTTATATGATTTTTCTTTCTGGAACGTCTGCTGTCATATCGCATTTGCTGCTTGGTATCTCTCGTTCTTGTTGATTTTATTATAGCAGTTGGCGGATTTTTCTGAAATATCAAGAATCTATGATCTATGTTGGATTTCTACGTTACATTTCTACACCGGAGCGTATCCGAAAAATCATTTCCGCAATCTGCAGAATTCTTTTCCGCAACAAAAAAAGAGGCCGC
>ENA-OPSV01001988-OPSV01001988.1-human-gut-metagenome-genome-assembly--contig:-NODE-1988-length-12988-cov-4.021959_pt1 | contig 12988 bp, 18 predicted proteins | sample MGYA00241460_ERZ501912 | MGnify/ENA primary metagenome ERZ501912 (study PRJEB25962, sample SAMEA2042402) | human gut metagenome | biome: human gut; feature: human-associated habitat; material: faeces...
GCGCAAGGCGTTCGACCACGACCGCCTGTCCTACAACCGCCGTACAGACCGGGAATACAAGGAAACCACCGCCTGTTACCTGTCCGTACTCCTCTCGGGCACGCCCGCACAGATAAAGCCGCTCATCTCCTCGCCGGAGAACGGACAGTTCTCGCGAAACATATTCTATTACATGCCCCGTGTAGGCGAATGGAAAGACCAGTTCGGCGAAGATGAACTGGACGTGGAAGCAGAGTTCATCCGGATGGGACACGAATGGAAGGCCAGCAGGGACGAGCTGAAGAAGAAAGGACTGTTCACCCTGAAATTCACCCAGCAGCAGAAAGATGAGTTCAACGGGCACTTCAGCGCCCTGTTCTACCGCTCTTCTCTAGTGACGGGCGAAGAGATGTCTGCTTCGGTGATGCGTATGGGGACCATCCTGTGCCGCATGATGTGTATCACGGCGCTGCTGCGCAGTCTGGAAATTCCCTCGCTGGCCGTACCGGATCCCACTATAAACCCCGAAAACCTGAAGGACGGTATCATCACCCGGCATAACCTGTCCATCACCGATGAGGACTTCCGCGCCGTGCTGGCTTTGTGCGAGCCCCTGTACCTTCATGCCACTCACATACTTTCGTTCCTGGACAAAAGTACGGAACTGAACAGCCGGGGAATAGCGGACCGTGAGATGCTGTATGCGGCCCTGCCGCAAGAATTCACCAAACAGATGGTGATGGAGCAAGCGGAGAAGCTGAATATCCCGGTCAACACCGCACGCAGCTGGATACAGCGCCTGAGGGAAAAAGGCGCGCTGGATATGGTGATGGTGAAAGGGAAAGGAGTCTACTCAAAAAAACAAAGGTAACAAAGAAAACACGCGCACATGCATATATAAGGTACGTGCGCGTGTGTGAGAAAAAAGGACCTGCGTCTGCTGCGTCTGCGTCTGCGTTTCGCATCTCCGGTTGTGATGCCGGTATTCCCGTGGATCTTCCAGTGCTCCCGGAGAATCCCCGGCATTCCCGTGGATCTTCCAGCATCCTCAGGGCTCCCCCAACGCCTCTACGATAAGTTTCACCTCAAGGGGCAGGAAAGTGTGTGACAGCTCATTGTATCCGGCAGCCCGCATCGCCCCCATCAGTCCCGGCTTGCGGTCTATCCAGCGCATCAGTTTGCGCCGTGCGGCACTCTCGGTAATATCGGGACTGTAGCACAGGGCCAGTTCGCTTTTCCCGTAACTTCTTATCTGAAAATTCTCCATGTATGTTCGTTTTGTTTTGATACAAATATACCCTTTTTCCGGCAGACCGTCAAACATTATGAACAGCGAATCGCGTCAAATCGCGTCAAATCGGACCATTCCGCACCCTATCGCACCTTATCGCGTCATTACCCTTTCCGCACATCGTATCTTTGTAATGTCGGGACGATGAAGGCGAAAGATCTATAATCTTACAGCTGTAAGATATAGGATCTTACACGTGAAAGATAGGGTTCTTTCAGCAGTCGGCAACCAGTGGCAGACGGTTAATGGAAAGTGACTGACGTCTGACTTGCTTCATTCCCCGGCAACAGTGTTTCTTAATTCTCAATTATCAACTTTTAATTTTAACAAACTATGGTAAATTACAGTATCGTTATGCGTAACAATCCGATGGATGCGGATGCCGCAAAAAAGGCTTACGCCAGTGCACAGTATGCTGAAGTGATGGACATCAACCGCTTTGCCGAGCACATCGCCAGCCACGGCTGTGTGTACAAGCGTGCGGACATCGTGGCCATCCTCACCATGGCAGTGGACTGTATGCGCGAACAGCTTCTGGCAGGACAGAAGATACAGCTGGGTGATTTGGGGGATTTCTCCATCAGCATCAACAGTATAGGTGCGGAAAGCTCAGCCGCCTACAACCCTGCCATCCACGCCAAAAAGCTGAATGTGAACTGGAGTGCCGGAACACGTTTCCGGAATCTGCTGGAAGATGCCGTGTTCAATCTGGTGGCCACACGCAAGGCGGCCCGACTGGTGGTGAAGGCGCTGAAAGCCGGAAAGACCAGTGTGGATCTTACCGGAGAGGCGAAGGAGCCGGAAAACGGAGGACAACAGGCCTGACAGCCCCCCGGTACGACGGAAGCAAGGCACGACGCTAAAAGGCTGAATGTGCCCTAATGACAAGCCGTTTTCATTGGGGCACAGGCCCTTGGTTTCCATTTTAATTCATTTATTATCAACCCACTAAAACAAAAATCCCATGAACTTGAAAACAAAGAAAAACACCTGGACACTGATTCTGAAAGTAATCATCACCGTAGCCACCGCCGTTGCCGGCGCACTCGGCCTGAACGCCTGTATCTGATGATCATGAGAACCATCACCCTGATTATTATCCACTGCTCCGCCACCCCTGAGGGGCGGAGGCTGGATTTTGAGACCTGCCGCCAGGACCACATCCGCCACCGGGGCTTCACGGACATAGGATATCATTTCTATATCACCCGTGACGGAGAGATTCACCGCGGACGACCTCTGGAAAAGGTGGGAGCGCATTGCAAGAACCATAACCGGCATTCTATCGGCATCTGCTATGAGGGTGGACTCTTGGCGGACTGCACACCTGCCGATACGCGTACTCTGATGCAGAAAGGGAGTCTGCTGGCATTGCTGCGCGAGCTGCGCCTCCTGTTCCCCAAAGCATTGATAGTGGGGCATCATGACCTGAATCCCGTGAAGCCGTGCCCTTGTTTTGATGCTGTGAAGGAGTACCGCTTTTAAAGGAAGCTTTTACCAAAGATAGGGTTTCCAATGAGAACTGTTTGTTTTCAAAGAGGCTTCTTCAAAGATAGCGTATCCAAGGATGATTTTACCAAAGATAGCGTTCCTTTCCTCCGCTTTGATTTCCTGCTTCTTCATTCAACTAATCTTTTCATTTAATAATAATAAAAATGAACCATCTGATAAACCAACTCATGACCGTGGACAAAGCCTTCTACCGTCATTATCTGGAAATGCTGCTCACCCTGAACCGCATCCAAGCCCTCACCCCCTGGCAGATGTCCATGCTGCTGTGGAGAGCCAAGATTTTTCATATACAGGTGCTCTACCCCGAACTGCTGCGCATCAGCCTGTGCACGGAGCAGGAAAAGGACGAGATACGCTTTATGAAGGGATGGAAACTGAAAGAGCTGGAGAAAATAATGCCCGCATGGCAGCGACGGCAGTGCGAGGAGATAAAACGGGAACGGTGGAGAGGATTTTAATGGCTAGCGGTTAATGAGGAATGACCAGTGATCATTGGGGAATGACCAGTAATCAGTAAAGCCTGCCGGCAACATGATCTACTTGTAAGCAACTTTTAAAGGGGGTATGTCAAAATAAAATAACGACTCCGAGAAGTTGCAGACTGTAACTACAAGCCCTAAAAGGCGAATGTCAAAACTCAGTTTTTGAAAACATGAACTTACAATCTGAAATTTGAGCATCCTAAAAGACTAAAGAAAGGGTCATATCATTACTCCATACAGAGCTTGATACGATCCTTTTACGTGTTATAATTACTATCTGTAACTTTTCGGAGCTGTCCTTTTTGTTTTGACATCTCCCTTCTCCTATCCCCAAGTTATTCAGGAACAGCAACATTCAACTACTTCATTCCCCCTCATTAAACCCCAGGCCCTGCTGTTCGGGCTTCAGCTTCTCTGTCAGGAAATTGGTATGCTCCCACTTCGGTTCGGGCGGATTATGATCCAAGGTCCTCTCCTCGGTAGGCGTGTAGCGTCCGTTGTAAGTGCTGAAGGCGAAAAAAGCATCTCCCGGTCCGCCCAGATGGTCGAAACGTACCTTGGCCACACGCACCAGCACCTGCCCCAGTTCATCGTTACGGTCTACCACCATTCCATAATCCGTCTTGTTGAAAAAGGCCGCCGAGCCGTTGATATCATACAGCGTGGGCACAGGCCAGCGTTTGCTTCCCGGTTCGCGGCGCAACTTGGTGGGGTGCGCCACCAGAATGAGCAACACCTTGTGCTTCACGGCAAAATTGGAGAACTCGTCGAAGATGCGGCTGATGTACTGCGTTTCCGTTTCCCAGTCGGGAATCTGATGCTCGAAGCGGTTGAAGGGGTCCACCACCAGCACCTTCACTCCTTTCCGGCTCACCAGTTGGGCGGCAATGCGGAGCACGCTCTCTACCGAGAAGTCCTCTTTCGGCATAATGGAGAAGACACTCTGTGCCAGGTAACGGATGGCCTGTCCGGCTTCCGGCAACGGCATCCCCTTGTGTTCGAAACGCTTGCCCACCACGCGGCGTATCAGCTTGCGGTAGTGATAGGCCAGCGGGGTATTCTCCGGGCTGAAATAGCCCACCTTCCAATCGTGGCGCAGGAGCAGGCGCATGGCAATTTCGTCCACAAACTCGCTTTTTCCGCTGCCGGGAACGCCTGTGACCGTGAGCACAAAACCACGCTCGAACTTGATCAGCCGGTCCAGATTCTCCAGTCCCGTATCGGCTCCTTCCGGCATTCCGTTGTAATAAATATCCATCAGCGTATCCCATTCGTCCATAGGGCAGAAGACTCCTTCCAACGGGATTTCCGCCGCCTGCTCCACCTGCTGGCGGAGCCTCGGAAGATCGTACTTCAACAGATACTCGTTGGCATCCTTGCAGCCTTCTCCCCAGGCCACCACCTTGCAGCGGTCCACGCCCAGGCGGCACACCAGTTCGTCGCGCAACTCCACTCCGCGCCTGTCGGTATCCATGGCCAGGATGATTTCCGTCTTGTCATCGAAGTGCGACTCCACGAAGCGGTCCAGCCACTGAAGGTTCGCGCCTCCGGCTCCGTTGGGTACGGACACCACTTCTTCCAGTCCTGCGGCTATCAGGCTGAGGGCATCTATCTCGCCTTCGGTGATGTAGCACTTTTCCTTCCCTTTTATGGCGTCTATGTTCCAAGGAATCAGTTCGGCTCCTTTCACCATCTTGAAATGCTTTGCGGCATCCCGGAATTTCATGTTTTTCATTACTCCGTCCTCCAGGTAAGGGAAGCAGATGCAGGCTTCTTCCTTGCCGGTCTGCGGCAGGAATTCCAAGCGTTCCTCTATCTTCATCCTTGTCAGGACGTCCATCGGAATACCTCGTCTGCCGACCATGTATTCCATCATTTTTCCATTCATAATTTGTTTGTTTTTATTGATTACCGGGCATACGTAATGTACAGGCGGTTGCAGGGGGATGTGCGGCTTGCGTTGCGACGTGTTATGGTGCTGCGATGCTGCATCGTGGTGCTGCGACGTGTTATGATGCTGCGATGCTGTATCGTGATGCTGCGACGTGTTGCGGTGCTGCGGTGTGCTCCTTGCCGTGAAGGAGGGCAGGATGATGACGCAGGAGCGTCTGACGGCGCTGGCAAGCGCCCTGATTGATTTGGCGCTGGACCTGACAGATGATCCGGTGAGAATTGAGAGCTACCTTCGGTCCCTCGGTTTCACCGATGAGGAGCTTCGGCTTCTCGGCTTTGATGTATAGCTGGCAAGCTCGCCTCTCGGGAGGCGGGCTTTTCTTTTGCCCTCCCGCTCGACTACCAGTGTATTTTCTTGAAAAATTTTCTTGAAAACCCTTGACAAAACCACGATAGCGTGGTAGAATATAGACAATGAAACAAACCCCACAAACTAAGAAGTCAAGGAGGACAAAGACCATGACCGAGTACATGATGAAGACCGATAAGAACGGCAAGCCCCGCTACTACAAATCCGTGGATGGCAAGATGAAGGTCATCAGCCGCGCTGAGTACGAGGAGAACGTCAAGGCTGAGGTTGAGGAGGTCAAGTCCGAGGCCATCGTTCCCGCCGGGTTCTGGAACCTCGACGCCGCCATCACTGAGCTGGCCGAGCGTGATCGCCTGAATAGCGTGGACATGACCCCCAGCAAGCCGGAAGACGTCGCACTGAGCGTTGTGAAGTGCATCGTGTCCGGCATGGATGGCCGGGATGACGGCAAGGTCAAGATGCAGACTGTGAAGCACGGCGTCCTCATCAACTACCGGAACTGCATGGTGTGTGCGCTGGTTTTCGATGATGACCACGTTGTCACTGCTATCAAGTTCATGGGAACCACGGTTGAGAGCCGGAAGAAGTCGGAACTCTGCGAGGTCAAAGACCTGAGCGAGTACGCCGACAAGATTTCTGAGCAGGTCGTGTTCATCGACCAGTGGTGGGCGAATACGTCCAGAAAGAAGGTGGCATGAGCGCGGTTTTCCGAAATATTTTTCCCGAAAACTCTTGACGAAAACGACTTTAAGTGGTAGAATAAGAGTATAGGGAAACAACAAGAACATAAGTCGAATAGGCAAGTCCAGCAGGCCATCTCAATAGTCTGCTGGATTTGAGCAAAACGAAGGAGGACAACATCATGGAAATGCAGGAGGTCATCAGCAGAGCCGAGCGGAATATTCGTCAGGCGCTGCGGGATTATGGCGCTCATACCAGCCAGACAGATGTGCTGGACGACGTGACGGACGAGTTCATATATCGCCTCGCAGCCGACAGCAGCTACGCCAAGCAAGGGCTGCGGGAGCTGTTCAGCAAGTCTCCGGTCTGGAATGAGGAGCTGGACGCGCTGGTCATCAACGGGACGCGGACGCATGACCCGGACTACGACCGGATTCACCGGTTGGCGATGCAGATTTTGGAGAAGCCGTTCAAGTCGCTGGACTACGACTACAACGACATTCTGAAAGCGATCTGCTTTTTCTCGAACCCGGACGCCAGCGAGCGCGACAGGGAGAGTTACATCGAGGCCATCAGGAAGTTGGCCCCGAAAGCCTACACGCCCACGAAGAAGCCGAGCCGCGTGTTCAAATCGCTGTGTGTGACGCTGGGTGTTGCGGACGAAACCGCCGGCAGCGAGTTCCAGCGGCTGTACGCCCAGTTCGCTGATGAGCTGAGTGCCAAGCAGATTGGCTTTAAGCTGTTCGTCAGCATCAATCCGGCGCACTTCATCACGATGAGTAATCCGAAACGTGACAGCCGAGGCGCGACCCTCACGAGCTGCCACTCGTTCAACTCGACCGAGTACAGCTACAACAACGGCTGCACCGGATATGCGCGGGACGAGACCAGTTTCATCGTGTTCACAGTGGCCGACCCAACGGACCCGGAGACGCTGAACAACCGGAAGACCACGCGGCAGGTGTTCGCCTACCGGCCCGGCAGCGGACTGCTGTTGCAGAGCAGGATGTACAACACCGCCGGTGGTGTCTACGGAGCCGCTGAGGATTCCAAGCTCTACCGCGATTTGGTGCAGCGCGAAATCTCGATGCTGGAAGATGTGCCGAACCTGTGGAAGACCTACTCGTCCATCGGGGATAAGGCCGACCTCGTTGTCGCGGGAGACGGCTTTGGCGGGTATCAGGATTGGACGTATGAGAACTTCGACGGCCATATCAGCATCCGCGCTGATTGCGATGAGGAGACCGTGGACCCGTTGGACATCGGCACTCGCGGCCTGTGCATTGTCTGCGGATGTCCAATCAGCGATGGTCTTTACTGCGAAGACTGCAAGAATGGCGGGGATTGTTGCTGTGACGAGTGCGGCGGCTATTTCGATGAGGACGATATGCGGGACGTCCGAGATTCGCGGGGCAACTGGATCTCGGTCTGTGAGAATTGCCGCGATGAGTATTACACCTACTGCGATGAGTGTGAGGAATACTGGCCGAATGACTGCGTGAGCTATATCGACGGCGTGGACTACTGTGACAGCTGCCGCGATGAATACTGCGAACGGTGTGAGGAATGCGGCGAGTGGCACCGCCGGGATAATATGTATCGGGCGTACCGCAACGGCAACGAAGTGTGGGTATGCGAGGATTGCCGAGAGGACTATTGCTACTGCGAGAAGTGCGATGACCTGTATCACTGCGATGATATGAACACAGTCTACACGCCACAGGGCGAGCTGATGGTTTGCGATGACTGCGTGGAGGATTATGACCGTTGCCCGCATTGTGAAGAACTGATTGAGATGAACGACGACGGCACCTGCCCGAATTGCGGAGCCGTCATTGAGGAACAGGAGGCTGAAGCTGTATGAAACCGTTGGAAGATTACCTGAGACCCACTCAGAAGGAGCTGTTTTCCAAGCTGTGCGCCATGTATCGTGACCGCGCGGTCATCTGCAAGAACAAGTACATCATCGTCCGTGGAGAAGCGCCGGTTATGCTGCTGGCCCATCTCGACACGGTTCACAAGGAGCCGGTGAAGCATATCTGCAAGAATGGGAACGGGAACATTCTGATGTCCCCGCAGGGCATCGGCGGTGATGACCGGTGCGGCGTCTACGCGCTGACCGCCGTCTATGAGCAGTCGCGGGTCAAGCCGTGGCTCCTGTTCACCTGCGATGAGGAGATTGGCTGCGTCGGGGCCGAAGCGTTCTGTTCCCGACACGAGGCCGGCAAGACCCCGAAGGGCCTCGACGAGCTGAAGCTGCTTGTCGAGATTGACCGGAAGGGCCGGAACGACGCGGTGTACTACGACTGTGACAACCCGGAGTTCGAGGCTTACATCACCAGCAAGGGCTTTGAGACGCAGTGTGGTTCGCTCAGTGACATCTCCTACGTCGCGCCGGAGCTGGGCGTGGCGGCGGTCAACCTCTCGTCTGGCTACTACAACGCGCACACGCAGCACGAGTACATCAACCGAAAGCACCTGAACGCGACGGTGAAGAAGGTCCTCGAAATCGTGGCCGACGCTGCGCAGCCGGACTTCCCGAAGTATGAGTACATCGAGCGGAAGTTCTACCGCAGAGGCGGCGGTCTCGGTGGCTGGGGCGGCTACCGGTACTGGGACGATTGGGATTACCGGGGGCTTGGAAGCGCGAAAGCCCCCGCCGAAGAAGATGACTTCGACGAGGGCGAGGTAGACATGGACAGCATTCCCGAGGACATCCGCGATGAGTATTTCGCTCTGCTGGACTTCTACAGCCCGGAGGAGCTGGAAAGCATCAGAGCTGAGATGGGTGACGCCGGCATCTCCATGCTGTGCCAGTCCGAGTTCGGCGATGACTACTACGGTATGTTCGGAGATTACAGAGAGGAGGTTGTTTCGCAATGACGCTTCAGACCAAAGAGTTCGACCTGCTGGTCGAGATTTACAAGCACCTCAGTTCGGATGGGCAGAGACCGGAATTGGCGGCGGCTTTGCTCCGGGTCATTAACCGGACGAATGCTGAGAGGGAGCGGGCTTGGGCGGCGAGGCACCGTCCCGGCCCCATCCCGAAAAGCATTAGGCAGAAGTTAGAGCGAGAGGACAAGCCGTTGATGATACGGCTGTTGGAAGCGGGCTATCCGTATTCCGAGATGGACCACCACGAATCCGACCTGTACGTCTATGTCACGCCGGTGTCAACGCGGGTTATTGAGCAGTGGTGCAGAGAGCGTCGGTTCGACCGGACGTGGCACTGTCCAACATTCTACGACCAGCTCACTGGGCGGCTGATGTATGACTGCGCGTTTCAGTATTTCGAGGAGGTGAGCGACCGTGTATTGCAATCCAGATAAGTGCCCGCACTGCCAATACATCGGCGATGGCGATAGCTGGTGTGACGAACTTCACGAGATCGTGCTTTCTGACTGGGAGCCGACTGAGCACTACATGGGGCCGGGCTGTCCCTATCTGGCCCAGCCCCGACGCAGGAAGCGCCGCCGGAAGAAGAAAGGCCCGGATGCCGGAACGGTCGTGAAGTATGCCATCCTGACCCTGCTCGGCATCTGGCTGTACCGCCTTGGCGCTGACTATGCCTATGCCCAGCGCGGCTATTTCGCGGTAGGCGGCGAGGTTCTTGCCCTCATGCTTCCCTACTTCTACTGGGCTGTGAGCCGCACGGTCAAGGACTTCGTTGCGGACGTGAAACGGAGGTGAGCGGTGGTGACTGTAGAGAAGATTATTGCAGAGCTGAAGATTGGCGGGTATCTGGACGCCGCCGAGTACATCGAGCGGCAGTTCGCCACCATCAACCGGACTGCTGAGTTCGGTTACATGAAAGCGTTCATTGTTGAGGGCGACTTCTTGGATGAACGCTACCGCGCCCAGCTCCGGGCGCTCTGGACAGCGTACTGCCTCCATCACAATCTCGATGTGGACACCGGTACTTACGATGCCGACTTGGCAGAGTTGTGGTTAAAACTGACCGAAGTCGGCAGCACGAAATCATGGGACGGTAGTTTCAGTGCGTTCGACGATTTCATGTGCGGCTTGCTGGTGTGATGCGCCGACTATTGGTAAAATTTCTCGAAAAATATTCGGAAAAACCCTTGACGGTACAACGCTATCGTGGTAGAATGTAGATAGTGAAAAACAAATCACAAGACCACGGAGGTTGATGAAGATGATGAAGCATGAGTTTGAGGCGCTGGCCGGCTATGAGGTTTCCTTCGAGGACTACAACCGCGTCATTGAACCGATGTATATGGCAACAGAGCTGAGCAAGGAAGACTTCGTTAAGTGCATCGACCGCAAGCGGTTCGCCCTACCGACCAAGACCGAGTTGCTTGCAGCGATGCGGAAAGAGGCCAAGCACCTCTATGACATTTGCGGTCGGTGCTGCGACTTCGAGAGCGAGCAGCGGCTGGAACGTCTGGCGCATACCTACCTGAAGCGGGTCTATGGCGTTGACTGGACGGCTGACAGCAAAGCCTATGCGTTCTTCCTGAAGGGCTATGAGTTCCCGGACATCCAGCGGGGCTGCACCTATCCAAGAGAGCTTGTGCTGGGTCGGGGCAGCCGTGAGTATGAGCGAATCGCTTTGGTGAAGAAAGTCGCCTGAGCGTTGTGAGAGCTGACCTATCGGCTGAACGGGGAGAAAGGAAAGAGCATGAACGTCACGAGAGAAGAAAAGATGGCCGAGGCCATTGAGCGCATGAAGGCTCTCCGGGTCTTCAAGCCCACCATCAAGCAGTTCAAGGATGATGGCTATATCAGCATCAGCGAGCCGCCCTTCGGCGCGTTCTACTGGGCAGAGGGTGATGACCTGAAGCGCATCCGTGAGTTTGAGGAGCAGAACAACGCGCTGGTCTATCTGGTGGTCCGCAGCTATACGACCTTTGGCAAGATGGACTGCTACCTGTACGTCAGCGACTACACGGAGGAGTGGGCGCAGGATCGCGATGACATCAAGGAGATGCAGCCGCTCGCCTACGTGTACAACCACGATATGCCAGACTGCTCCGAGTTTGGTTGCATTGGCATTGCGGGTACACCGGCGGCGGGTCTGCGCCGGACATGGTGAGAGGAGGTGAACAGCATGAGCGGAGAGATGATGACCTTCCCGAGCAGGTGGGAACAGTTCCTGCATGATTATGAGTTTGAGGACGCCAGACGGATTTACACCAACGGTTCTCGGCTGATTCCGTCCTTCCGGGTCAAGCAGATGATGGAGCACTACGCGCCCAGCGTCAAGCAGACCGGATGGTATGGTGTTGTCCGCTGGTGCGCTGAGGACGTGATTGCCGCCGCAGAGCAGAACGGCATCACGCTCACCGAGGCGCAGGCTGAGAAGTGGCTGGAAAAGAACGAGCGCTGGTTCAAGGAGATGCTCACTGAGTACGGCAATGAAGTGCTGGCCTCTGCCAGCAAGGAGAGTTTTGAGGAGGTATGCAAGGCATGACGAACGAATCTCGTGAGTTTGAGGTGGAGCTTGAACTGAAAGCGCGTGTGGCAACGCGGGACATTGACGACATCATGTGCGCGGCGCTGGAAGGCGGTATCACGGGCTGGTGCCGAGCGGCAAAGCCGGTCGGCAAGATGCTTGGTGAGTACGGCCATGAACAGATTGCGCGCGGTGGCTCCCTCATGCTCTACGACATCGAGAGTAGCGATAAGTGGGAGCTGACGCTGAATAAGTTCCTGCGCGGGCTGGCTCTCGCCATTGAAAGTGGGGCATCTGTGACCATCGACGCTGAGAGCGGCTACATCGATACTTCAGACGTGGATGCCGAGTGCGCCGATATGATTATCCAGTTCGCCTTATTCGGCGATTTGGTGTTCGGATAAGAACGGAGGCGCATGAGTTGTGAAGAACCCATTCTTGAATGACCCATTCGCTATGGTCTGGCAAGCGTTCCAGAACCTGTACCCGGATAAGAATTGTGATGTGTACTGGGACCCGAGCCTGCAACCCGATGAAGCGAGTAAACCGGTGTACGGCGTGACCGTGTTCAACGATGACGGCAAGGTGCTGGTTTTTGTTGATGCGATGATAAGCGTGAACAACGCTGTCGAGATTCTGGCGCACGAGCTTGCTCACGTGGTAGCAGGTTTTGAGGAAGGCAAGGATGACCACGGCCCAGAGTGGGAGGCCGCTTTCGAGAGCATCAAGCAGGAGTATGGAAGAATCGGAGATGCGCTATTCGGAAAGGAGGAGCCGTGATTGAAAGCCATTCGCAGGATTACAACCGATGAGGCGACCAGCATCATCGAAACCTACGAGCCGCGCGGCCTGTTCTATGTAGAAACTGGTGCAGGTTTTGTGGGCATCGACAACAGCACCGGCCACGCTTGGACGGAGGAGTTTGATACCCTACCGAAGTGCAGGGCGTGGCTGTTGCAAGAGCCAGATAGCGGGCCGGAGCCGCGCACCTATGTCGTGACCGAGCTGTGCTCCAATTGCGAGCGGGAGGTCGAGATTCACGGCTGGGACACGGAGCGGGATGGCTATCAGGCGTTCTGCCCCTACTGTGGCAAGGTGCTCATGCTCTGCGATGAGTGCCAGCACAGTGAGCAGCGCCAGCCCTGTGATTTCGACGCGGACACCGGCCTGTGCCGGCACCGCCGGAAGGTCAGCCGATAAGTACGAACGAAAGGAGTGCTCTGAATGAAGAAGCTGAGAGTGTTCGGCCACACCGAAGTCACGGTGTCCGTCGCCATCGAGGTTGACGATGACGAGGAGCTGGATGAGGATGAAATCTATGCGCGAGCGGAAGAAGTCTTTGGCGGCATCGGCTGCTTCGCCGG
>ENA-OPSV01001995-OPSV01001995.1-human-gut-metagenome-genome-assembly--contig:-NODE-1995-length-12924-cov-2.776673_pt1 | contig 12924 bp, 15 predicted proteins | sample MGYA00241460_ERZ501912 | MGnify/ENA primary metagenome ERZ501912 (study PRJEB25962, sample SAMEA2042402) | human gut metagenome | biome: human gut; feature: human-associated habitat; material: faeces...
ATATAATAGCAGCGGTACTGTTTACTTCTTTATGCACTTTTTATTTCATACCCTTAGGAACGGTAAAACCTGCTGATTTTAATACCTTGTTACTATACTCTATTACACTAGACCATATAGTAACGTCGTTCTGTGCTTGTATTTGTCCACAAAAACTATTGCACGAATTTTCAAGAACTACATTAGAGTTTGATGATAAAAAAGCATATCTTTTTCCATTAGCAAGTCCCCATGAACTTGCCATATCAATATCACCGTTAGCCATAATCATTAATAGTTCTTCACTATTTGTAGGATTTCCTGAATTACTACTATCCAGCTTTACAGACCCTTTAACAAAAATTCTAATATTACCCTGTAATGGAGTCCTTATTATCACATCACCGTTAAAAACCAACGTCAATGGTTCACCCGATGAAGGCCCGATAATACCATTGGTTAAATCTATACTGTTATTATTTTTCGGACAATTGATAAATAATACAGATCCCTGCCCACCTCGAATTTGATACTCCCATTTCTTACCTTGGTTCCACTCATCTTTATAAAAACCAATAGGCCAGTCGATATAAATCTGTTCTTTTGCACCTAAAATAAAAGGTTCATTGTTATTAACAGGTAAAACATCCAATGTCTTAATATCCTTGTAAAAACTTTTATCAAAAATATTATCTGGGAGCTTCGTCTTTAAAGTACCCATATAATTACCTTGCCAATTATTCCCATTATTAAAATGTTTATCTCCACTTTGGTCTTCTTTGTCAAAACCATAAATATCCCCTAGAATAGTGTTGTTGGAATTTTTTACCGTCACAGTACCGTCAGCCTGTACCAGACCTGGTAATTCCAGTGTTTCCTCACCGCCGCTGTCACCACCGCCAGAACCGCCGATATCACCCGAAGTATAGTTTTTACGAATAACTTTACGAATGCCCTGACAGGAACCAATTGCAGTGATCTGATACACAGCATCATCTTCAGGGGTATAGTCCGAAGCTATATCAGCATTATTTTCTATAATACCGACAGCGTACCAAATTTCATCTTGGTCAACTTTATTACCGTCTATACTCAAATGCACAAAATTCGCACTATCACTATCTTGGATATATTCTTCCGGTGTAAGCCATCGCCAGTCAGCATTTTTATTTGACAACGCAGCCACAGCCCTTTTATAACCGGCTTCGGCAGCATTCCAAGCCTGCTGTTCCCGATAATCAGACGCAGCAGCCGTTTTTTCCATTGTCATCATCGGCAGCCAGGCTACGGCAACAACCATTAAAAACAACAGCATTGCCAAAGATATGACAGTTACCGACCCGCGTTGATCTTTCATTTCGTCACCTCATTGAAAATTCACTTTGCATTGGTCCAGCCTTTAGAGTTCATTTCAGATTTTATTTTTTCCAGAGATTTATTTGCGACCATAATCGTATTACCAGTATTCCAGATTTTTCTTTCATAATCATAAATATAATTAACATTCCAATTTTTATTAGAACTTTCATTCATTACGCTAGTACTGCCAAAAACAAAAACATTATTTGTAGCCGGCTTACTGTTAATATCACAATAAGGCTGCATATAAACATCAACTCCATTTATTGTTTTCGCAGGCCAAGTACCATTAAATTTTGTTTCTAATATATAAGTTCGCAGTTTGTCATTATTGCTAATACAATAGTCTATATTCGCAATCCCTTTGCTTATATAATAATTTTCAAACTTATTATATTCGACCTGCTCAGAAGATGTTAATGCAGTTCCAGAAGCCTTTTTCTCTGCTATGCTAAGCAGAAGATGATAACTTTTATATATTCTTTCTTCAATAGTTTCTTTCTCTTCTTCTTCACTCGGCACAACTTTAGTTTCCAAGGTCTGTGTTTTCATTTGCCCATTAAATTCATACTGCAGCGGCAAAGCGATCTTATACATGATCACTGTATTACCGTCATTTAAATTAAGCGTTTCAGAAGTAACAGGAAATTTACCCTCGAAAATACTATTATTGCTGTCATTTGGAAAAACAGTTATTTTTTTACTGCCGTCAGTAATATCTTCCCGCGTTACCTGCACTTGTTTTTTTGTATCATCTTTCCACTCGACAGTCACTTTATATTCTTTATTGGTTCCTTGAGCAATATCCATATGCCTGTCCCAAAGATTACCTTTATAGGAAAATTTACTTGTGCTGACCGTCGGCTGCTCCGGATCAATACTGTCCTTATCTGCATAACGCAGCGTAGTTTTCAGTTCGTTCATCAGCAAACGCGCCTCTTCATAAACGACTTCCTGCCTGGCGCCTACATGCAGACTGGTAACACTGCTGCCAAACAAATGTACCATTGCCCCCATGATCAGCCCCAATACTGCCATCGCTACCACTAATTCTATTAATGTAAATCCGGACTGCTTCTTCATGCCGCCGCTCCTTTAAATCAATCTTTTGTACGGATATATGTCTGCAGATCCAAGACCTGCGGCTTGGGATCTGTCCACTTCACTTCTACCCTGACCAAATACAATTCGCTCTCACCCGGATAATTATTCCCCAGGCTTCCATCACCACCACGAGCATTAATCTGGTACTCAATGCCGTCCTGGGTAACTGTATTATTACCTTCTTTATTGATATATTCAACTATTTCTCTGATATCACTGCTGCTGTGCCCATCGGCTGCCTTTAACAGTTCAATTTTCTCCGATGCTATCTGTACAGCCTTTTCCTGTCTGTCCGCCGATACCATCACACCGATACCATAAGTATATAAAGCCGCTAATGCAGCCAGACCGATAGCTACTACCAAAACCCCGATCATAGCATCGACCAGTAAAAATCCCTGTTTATTTTTGCGGAACTGTTTTATGCCATTCATCTTCACAGCCGTCCTTTACTCATAAAATCCCATATTTATTATATCACATATTTTCTTTAGCTTATAAATAATAACTATCATATATTTTAAAAATACTTAGAAAAATATGTATAAAAATTGCCTCTTCTTAATTAATCAAGAAGAGGCAATAAATTTTCAGTTATTTCTTTTTATCTTTACTCTTGGACTGCACTGCTGTATCGTTGGCATTCGCAACCGGCACCCACTGGCGCAGCAGCTCGGTACAGGCCGCCGCATAGCTGCCGGCACTGCCGAAGCCGCCCGCATACGCATCCTGATTGTAAACAGTGAGGATCTCGATGTCATCATAGTAAATAGTGGCACTGCCGCCGTTATCATAGACGATAAAGCGATATGGATCGATATGGCCCTTATCACGTTCACGCACGCAGTATAAACCGCCGGCAAGCATATAAGCGCGATATTCCGGGCGGTCATTACCGACAGTCTGCGTGATATTAAACCCCCAGTCACCTTCATGCACTCTGGCTGTATTATCTTCGTTAAGAGTTATTTCCGGATGTACTTTAAGCGCTTTGATCTGCTTCATAACACGTTTCAAACGTTCTTCCGGCTCGGGATGGCTCGAAAAAATACCATAGCCTGGATTACCCTGTTCCTTCGCCAGGTCTTCCAGCTTGTTGATCGTCAGCACGACACTGTAAGGATTATAACCGGCTGCTACACACAGATTAAAACCGCCCTTATCTGCGCCGCGTTCGTCGGTACGGCTGTAACCGGCCGCTAAAGCCTGCGTCGCCAGTCCCGCTATGCCTAAATCACCTTTGGTAACGATAGCAAAAGCCAAAGTCGTTAAAAGCTGTTTTTCTATTTGATGCACAGTGTGCTTTTTGACAACGTGTGTGATCTCGTGACCTAATACGCCAGCTAATTCTGCATCGGACGGCATATAATCGATCAGTCCCTTGAATACATAAATGAAACCGCCGGGGCAGGCCAGCGCATTTACTTCGTCACTGTTCAGCACCTTAAAGCTGTATTCCAGATCCTGCCGTTCGCTGACCTTGACCAGGCTCTGACCGATCCGGTTGACACGTTCCTGCAAGGCATAATCCTGCACGACACCGTATTTAGCTTCCAGCTGCATCGCCGTCTGCCGGCCCATCTCTATTTCCTGTTCCTTGCTGATCAGCCCCGCTTCTGCCGGCGGCGTCATCCCCAGGCTGCAGCAGAATACAAAGACTATTGCTAAAATAAAGCGTTTCATCTTTTCACACCCCTTGTTTTAACGTAAACTGTCAAATCGCACCAGTTTCTTTCAACTTCATAATCTCTGGCTCCGTATAACCCAATTCAGTCAGCACCTCAGCCGTATGTTCTCCTAAAAGCGGCGCCCGGCGTTCGATGCTGCCCGGCATATCCGACAAACGGATCGCCGGTTTGACATACTGCAAAGTGCCGATATCCTCCTGTTTTTGCGCCAGCATTTCTGACTGCTGTGTCAGCTCGCTGTTTAAGGCTTCCTCCAGCGAACAGACCGGCGTCACGCAGAATTCTTCCTCACCGATCAACGCCAGCCATTCGGCCTGCGTTTTGGTCTGGAATACTGCTGCCAAACGCTCCTGAAGCTCATTACCATGTTCAAAATCATGCTGACGCTCGATCAGCTCTTCACAACCCAGGATTTCGCACAAACGCCGCCAGAATTTAGGTTCGATCGTCCCCACACTCAAATAACGGCCGTCCTGCGTCCGGTAAATATTATAATAATGTGCCGTGCGCCCGAAAGGCTGACAACCTGTAGCCTTACAGCCCCACAAGCTGCTGATGCCGGTTGTCTGCAGACTCAGTGAAGTATTATATAAATTGATATCTACAGCCTGACCTTCCCCGGTACGTTCGCGCGCAAGCAAAGCCAGCAGAATGCCGCTGACAGCGTTCATACTGCTGCCCAGCGCCGCAATCTGTACCTCTGAAACGCAGGCACTGCCAACGTCATCCAGTGAATTCAGACCTGCAAGTCCGATCACATTCAGGTCATGGGCCGGTTTATGACGGTAACTGCCAGTCTGCCCAAAGCCAGTGATCGAACAATAGACCAGCTGCGGGTTGATTTCCCTGACAGTTGCGTAATCCAAGCCATAACGCGCCAGATAACCCGGCCGGAAGCCTTCTAAAAATACATCTGCTTCTGACAGAAGACGTAATAAAAGCTTACGTCCGCCTTCAGTTTTTATATCGGCCGTAATGCCGCGTTTATTACGGTTAAGCGCCAAATGCCAATAGCTCATGCCTGGCAGCGCTTCCGGAAAAAATCTGCGTGTATCGTCGCCTGCAGGCGTTTCCACTTTGATAACATCGGCGCCGAAATCTCCCAATACCATACCGCAGTACTGTCCCGGCAGCCATTTAGAAAAATCTATCACCTTGATACCGGTCAAAGCCTTCATTCTTCTGACCCCCAATATTTTAACTGCAAAATATCCTCTGAAAATATACTTTATAATATTCTACATTTTTTACTGTTTCCCTTTAATTTATTTGCTGTGAAATGCTATAATAAGTTATAGAAGTTGTCTGAAGAGGTGTCATTACATGAAGATCCATAAGCTCACTTTAGCGGCGCTGCTGGTTGCCATCGGCACCCTGAGCGCGCATCTTATTTATATACCGGCCGGCATTTCCAAATGCTTTCCCGTGCAGCATGCCATCAACGTGCTGGGAGCGATGATTTTAGGCCCCGGCTATGCGACAGCAGTGGCCTTTGTCATTTCCTGCCTGCGCAATATGTTCGGTACCGGCTCACTGCTGGCTTTTCCCGGCAGTATGATCGGTGCCTGTCTGGCCGGACTTTGCTATAGCAGGTTCGGCTCTGTCAAAGCGGCTATGGCCGGCGAGATTTTCGGCACCGGTATTTTAGGCGGACTGACTGCCTGGGTCATCGCCCGTTTCTTCTTGAACAGCGCGGCAGCAGCCTGGTTCTTTATCCCGCCGTTCCTGATCAGCACTGTCGGCGGCAGTATCATCGCTGGACTGATCATTAAAAGCGGTATCCTTGCTTACGCTCTGCCAAATCTTTTTGCTAATAAAGGAAATAAATCAAATTTATGAATATTGATACCATGCTTTCACAAATTTTATATTGCCTGAGCGGCTTCCTTTTCGGTATTTTCGCCTCACGCTACAGCGTCATCAGCTGGCGCACTCTGGCCAGCCGGCCGCCGCTGCTGCAATGCGCGCCCTACGTGCTGTTTATCATCGCAGCTTTTACGCTGTTTCCCTTCTGGCTGATTACCCGTACCGAAGCCGGCGGTTTTATTTATTATGCGACGCTGCTGTTCTTTTTTACAAAGGGCTACCGCGCTGATAAGAAAGGATGAGCCCCAACATGAGCGAAAATAAAACTAACAATACTGTGACCTGCGATTCCTGCGGACACAGCGCCAGAATCCACCCTCAGCTGGCCGATAAATATGTACAGCCGATGGCGGAAATATTCAAGGTTTTAGGTGACCCGACCCGCATTAAAATTTTAGAACTGCTGTCCCACGAGGATATGTGCGTCAGTAATATCGCCGAAATGCTGGATATGACCCATTCCGCTATTTCTCATCAGCTTCGGCAGCTGCGTCATGCTCAGCTGGTCAAGTTTTCCAAGTCCGGCAAAGAAGTCATTTATTCGCTGGACGACGAACACGTCCTGACGCTGTTTGCCCAGGCGTTGGATCATGTCAAACATAAGGTTTAAGCATTCCGCACATAAAAACGGAGCCTGCTGTGCAGACTCCGTTTTTTTATTTTTACAGCTGCAGAAAATAACGATAGACAGCATCGCTGTCTGTCAATTCCGGGTGAAAACTGGTCGCCAGCAGCTTTCCTTGCCGGGCAGCTATGATATGCCCTGCATACTCCCCCAAAATTTCTGTCTGTTCGCCAACCCTTTCTATCCACGGAGCTCTGATAAATACCAGTGGCAGCGGTTCTGCCCCCAAAGCAGGCAGCAACTGCCTGCAGCTGAAACTGTCGAGCTGACTGCCATACGCGTTACGACGCACGGTAATATCCATCACTCCTAAATGCGGCTGTTCACCGACAATATTTTTTGCCAGCAGAATCAGCCCCGCACAGGTCCCCCAGACAGGCAGCCCCTCTTTCACCCTCCGTTTTAAAAGCTCAGACAGTCCCGTTCGCTGTAAAAGTCTGCTGATAGCAGTGCTTTCACCACCGGGAAGAATCAATCTGTCCACCTGCTCTAAATCAGCAGCCGTTTTTACGGCAACCGGCAAAACCTCCGTCAGCTGCGCCAGTTTAGTCAGATGCTCAGAAAATGACCCCTGCAGTGCCAGTACGCCTACACTCTGCATTACCAGCCACGCTCCGCAAAGGTTTGTTCCGCCGGTATAGTTTTGATATCGATACCGCTCATGGCCTCGCCCAGATCTTCTGATACTTCGGCTACGATTTTAGGATCGTTATAATAGCTGGTCGCCAGTACGATCGCCTTGGCGCGCTTAGCCGGATCGCCGCTGCGGAAAATACCTGACCCGACAAAAACACCTTCGCTGCCAAGCTTCATCATCAGGGCCGCATCTGCAGGCGTAGCGATACCGCCGGCGGCAAAATTAACTACCGGCAGCCTGCCGCCCGCAGCGACTTCTGCCACCAGTTCATACGGCGCTCCCTGTTCTTTGGCAAAGCTCATCCATTCCTCCCGCGGCAGATTCTGCAGCAATCTTATCTGTCCCATCATCGTCCGCATATGCCGCACTGCTTCTACCACATTGCCGGTACCAGCCTCTCCCTTCGTGCGGATCATTGCCGCTCCCTCACCGATACGGCGCAGTGCTTCGCCCAGATTGCGGGCACCGCAGACAAAAGGGATCTTAAAAGCATGCTTGTCGAGATGATATAAATCATCGGCCGGTGTCAGAACTTCACTTTCATCGATATAATCTATTCCCAGCGCCTCCAGAATCTCCGCTTCCACAATGTGACCGATCCTGACCTTGGCCATTACCGGAATCGATACGGCGCTTTTGATCTCTTTAATAAGCTTCGGGTCGCTCATTCTGGCAACGCCGCCATCCCTGCGAATATCAGAAGGCACACGTTCCAACGCCATAACAGCTACTGCGCCTGCAACTTCGGCAATTTCAGCCTCTTGGGCATTGGTGACATCCATGATTACGCCGCCTTTGAGCATCTGTGCTAAATTACGATTTAAAATTTGTCTATCTGTCATCTTTATTCCTCCTAAAAACTTACTTTCGTTAACGACAGTTTTTATGATACAATAATTCTGTACAGTAATAAATAGCCAGAAACTATTTTTCCAAAGGGGACAGTTTTATGCTTTTGACTAATCTTAAACTTGACAAACAGACCGAAACGCCTTTATATACCCAGATCATTGACTCTATCAAAAACCAGCTCTACAATGACCAGATCGCAGCCGGAGACAGACTTCCGTCTGTCCGCAGGCTCTCAGCAGCGCTGCAGATAAGCCGCACGACTGTCGAAAACGCTTACAATCAGCTGGTTGCCGACGGTTATCTGCAAAACGAACCTAAACGCGGTTATTTTGCAGCAGCACTGTCAGGCCTGAGAAAGCACAGCGACGCGCCTGTGACACAAAGTATCGAACCGCCTGCCGTACGTTATAACTTTGCCAATAATTATATCGATCCCGCTTCTTTTCCCTCCGAGCTTTGGCGGCGCTATCTGAACCGTGCCTTAAAAAATAAACACCTGCTTTCCGGCTATGGCGAGCCGCAGGGTGAAACAGAACTGCGCCGTACACTGGCCAAATACAGCTCGGTGGCCCGCGGCGTTATCTGCAGCCCCGAACAGATCGTGATCGGCGCCGGTGTGCAAAGCCTGCTGCAGATCCTGATCGACATTCTACAGCCAGATATCACCAGTATTGCTCTGGAAGCGCCAGGCTTTGCCCAGGCAGAACGGCTTTTTACTTCGCATGGCTGGCAGGTACGGCATTTCAGCACCGACCAGTTAGAGACTTCCCTGCCCAGACTGCTTTACGTCAGCCCTTCCAATCCCTATAAAGGCCGCTCGCTCTCGCCGCAGCAAAGACTGAACCTGCTGCGCTGGGCAACGCAGCAGCAGACCTATCTGCTGGAAGATGACTATAACGGCGAGTTCCGTTATTTCGGCCGGCCGGTATCCTCACTGCAGGGCATGAGTGATGGCCGCACAGTTATCTATCTTGGTTCTTTTTCGCGGCTGCTGCTGCCTTCCCTGCGTATTTCTTACATGGTATTGCCGCCGCTGCTGTTAGACCGTTACCGCCAGCTGGGACACCTTTATAACCAAACGTCTTCTACGATCGAACAGCTGGCACTGGCCGACTTTATTGCTGCCGGCGCACTGCGCCGCCACGTTAAACGACTGCGCAGGCTCTACAGTAATAAAAACACACTGCTGCGGCAAGCTTTAACGGAAATCTTCGGCAGCAGAGTCATTGTACGAGCCTATGAATCCGGTCTGCATCTGCGCCTGGCTGTCGTCACGCAGCAAACTGCCGATACCCTGTCCGAACGGGCACTGGAAAACGGCGTCCGGATCCTGCCGGTTTACGACAGCAACGGTAATTTACCAGAGATCCTGCTTTCTTTTGTCGGTATTCAGGAAAACGACATCCGACCGGCACTGCTGCAATTAAAAAAAGCATGGTTTTAGTATCTGCCAAGCTCTTGACAGTATTGACCTGCAGATGCTATTCTAAAAAAAGAGTGAAGCCGTAAGGCGTCACAAAGGGGTACACCACCACGGGTGTAGCTTTTTGTGGCGCCTTTTTTTATTTTTCTTCAAGGAGGGTTCCCTATGCAAATCAACGGTCAACCAATCAGCACCGCTGCAGGCAGCACCTTGTCGCAATTATTGGCGCAGCAGGGTTTTGACGTTGCCCGCGTCGCCGTCGAACTCAACGGTAAAATCATCTGCCGCAGCGATTTCAGCAAAGTGCAGCTCGCCGACAGTGATACCATCGAAGTTGTACAGTTTGTGGGCGGAGGTTAAAAATGACTAAACAAATCACCAGGCAACAGCTTTCAGCAGCACTGGTTGAACGGCACGGACAGGAACGCCAGCAGCATTTGTACACCGCCAGCGTCGGTATCGCCGGTTTAGGCGGGCTGGGCTCCAACATTGCCGTCCAGCTGACGCGCCTTGGCATCGGACACCTGATCATCGCCGACTGCGATCGGGTCGAGATCAGTAATCTCAACCGGCAAAGCTACCGACTCTGTGACATCGGCAGACCTAAACCCGAAGCCTTGACAGAACAGCTGCTGCAGATCAATCCCTATTTATACTACGAGCCGCACTTTCTAAAGCTCACGCCGCAGAATATCCCGGAAATTTTTGCCGGCTGTAATATTATCTGCGAAGCTTTTGACGACCCTGAACAAAAGGCCATGCTGACAGAAACCGTCCTGCAGCGGCTGCCGCAGGCAAAACTGATCGTTTGTTCCGGCATGGCGGGCGCTGGCAGCGCCAATGCTATTACTACCAGCCTCAGGCTGAACCGTTTCTACCTGTGCGGCGACGGTACTGCCGATATTGCCGCGGACGGCGGCCTGCTGGCCCCGCGCGTCAGCGTCTGTGCCGCCCATGCGGCGACCATGGTCATGAGACTGGCGCTGGGCTTCACCACACCTTAAACAAAAGGAGAATTTTAAACTACGATGCAAGAAGATAAACTTATTTTAGGCAGCTACAGCTTCAGCTCCCGCTTTATTCTTGGCAGCGGCAAATATTCGCTTCCGCTGATCAAAGCCGCTGCCGAACAGGCCGGAGCGCAAATTATCACCTTAGCGCTGCGGCGCGCTCAATCGCAGCAGGACAATATCCTCGATTTTATTCCCTCAAGCATCACACTGCTGCCCAACACCTCAGGCGCCCGTACTGCTGAAGAAGCAATACGCATAGCCAGGCTGGCCCGTGCCTGCGGCTGCGGCGATTTTATCAAACTGGAGATCATCCGTGATTCTAAATATCTGCTGCCGGACAATCAGGCAACGATCAGGGCAACGGAGATCCTCGCTAAAGAAGGCTTTATCGTCATGCCTTATATGTATCCCGACCTTAACACCGCCCGAGATCTGCGTGACGCAGGCGCAGCCTCGATCATGCCCCTGGGAGCGCCGATCGGTTCCAACAAAGGGCTGGCAACACGCGATTTTATCAAGATCATTATTGATGAGATAGCACTGCCTGTTATCGTCGACGCCGGGATTGGCCGCCCCTCCCAGGCCTGTGAAGCCATGGAAATGGGTGCCGCTGCCGTCATGGCCAATACCGCCATCGCTACAGCCGGCGATATCCCTCTGATGGCTGCAGCCTTCAAGCAGGCTGTTGAAGCAGGGCGTGCCGCTTACTTAGCCGGACCGGGACGTGTTTTAGAGCAGGGTGCGGCTGCTTCATCGCCTTTGACAGGCTTTTTGGAAGACAGGTGATATGAATATGAAAATCGATCAGCATACCGATCCGATGGCTTATCAGCCGGATATGGAAATAACCTCGTCAGCTATTATGGAACAGGTGCTGGCCGCCCGTGCAGCTTACGACGAAACTGTTTATACGGCGGACGACGTGAAACAGGCCCTGCTTCAGGATCACCTGACGCCTGAAGCATTCGCCGCACTGCTCGCGCCGGCCGCAGCACCATTTCTGGAACAGCTGGCACAAAGGGCACAGGCAGAAACACGTAAACATTTCGGTAATGCCGTCAATCTGTTCACCCCGCTTTATATCGCCAACTACTGCGAAAATCACTGCATCTACTGCGGCTTTAACTGCTACAACAATATCAAACGCGCCAAGCTTACTGCCGCTGAAATAGAAACGGAAATGCAGGCTATTGCCGCTCAGGGGCTGGAAGAAATCCTGATCCTGACCGGGGAAAGCCCGACTATGAGCGACGTACAGTATATTGGTGCAGCCTGCCGGCTTGCCCGCAAATATTTTCGTGTTGTCGGTCTGGAGGTTTACCCCATGGACAGCAATGATTATGCCTATCTGCATCAATGCGGAGCTGACTTCGTCACCGTTTTCCAGGAAACCTACGCCCCTGATAAATACGGTCAGCTGCATCTGGGCGGACGTAAACGTATTTTCCCCTATCGTTTTAATGCACAGGAACGAGCTTTACAGGGCGGAATGCGCGGAGTTGGCTTTGCCGCTCTGCTGGGACTGGATGATTTTCGCCGTGACGCTTTGGCAACAGGTCTGCATGCTTATCTGCTCCAACGTAAATACCCTCAGGCCGAGATCGCTTTTTCCTGTCCGCGCCTGCGCCCCATCATCAACAATGAGCAGATCAATCCCAAAGACGTCCATGAGCGGCAGCTGCTGCAGATCATCTGCGCCTACCGCATCTTTATGCCTTTTGCCTCCCTCACTATTTCCTCCCGTGAATGCGCCCGTTTCCGCGATAACGTAGTCGGACTTGCTGCAACTAAAATTTCTGCCGGCGTTGAAGTTGGCATCGGCGGTCACAGCCAGCAGAGCAAAGGCGACGAACAGTTCCTGATCGACGATAGCCGTACCGTCCGTGAAATCTGCGCAATGCTGACGAACCGAGGACTGCAGCCGGTCATGAGTGATTATGTCTATGTTTAAGCTGCTCGCCGTTACCGACCAAGCTTCCTGTTCTGAAAATTTTTGGACGCAGCTCCAGCTTTTAGCTGCTTCTGAAATCGACGCTCTTATTTTCCGTGCCAAAGAATTACCGCCGCAGGAATATTATCGGCAGGCCTCACAGGTGCAGAAAATCTGCCGGACACATCAGCTGCCGCTGATCCTGCATACTTATCAGGACATCTGCCGCCGGCTTGATACGTATGGACTGCAGGTAAGCTATCAGCAGCTCCTATGCCAGCCTCAGCTGCGGGCACAGGTACAATGCCTGGGCGTTTCCATCCACCATGCTGACGAAGCGGTACGTGCCGCTGACTTGGGCGCCGATTATTTAATAGCCGGGCATATCTTTGCTACAAACTGCAAGCAGGGGCTGCCCGGACGCGGTCTTGATTTTCTCAGCGCCGTC
>ENA-OPSV01001997-OPSV01001997.1-human-gut-metagenome-genome-assembly--contig:-NODE-1997-length-12912-cov-2.548806_pt1 | contig 12912 bp, 9 predicted proteins | sample MGYA00241460_ERZ501912 | MGnify/ENA primary metagenome ERZ501912 (study PRJEB25962, sample SAMEA2042402) | human gut metagenome | biome: human gut; feature: human-associated habitat; material: faeces...
TGAAAATACAGGTGGGGCGAGGGTAGAAATATTTTTCCTGAGTAGTCAAGAAACAAGCTAAATAGACCGCAATTAAGCTATGTAAAAGAAATTTTACATGCTTTTATCTAATATGTAAAAGCCTTTTGATAGACATTACTACTACGTTTGCTGTAATCTCATGGAAGAAGGAGGCATACAGAATTATGATAGCTGATAAAATTAAAAATGCTCGTACTATTCTTTATTACATAACTATTATTATAGTTGGGATTATATGCACATATAAGAAGAGAATAATATAACTTTTGTTATGATATCAAATGATTTTTTCATTTAATATAACATTACATTGTATAGAAAAAATCAAATCAAATAAATTTGAAGAATACACTAAGTTAGATGAAAAGATAGGTGTAGAAGACTATATAGAAAAATTCAAAAAACTAATAAAAAGAATATATTTATCAGAATAAAGTGGTTATTGCATATTAAAATTAGAACTAAAGGAGAAACAAAATGAAATTTATTATAGCGTCAGATTCGTTTAAAGGAAGTTTATCTTCTAATCAGGTTAATAATATTATTGAATCAAAAGTTAAGGAAATTTTTCCAAAAAGCTTTTGTGAAAAAATGTTAATTGCTGATGGAGGAGAAGGAACTTTAGAAGCTATTTATGGTGAAAGTGGCAATGGATATGACAAAATAGTAATTGATACAGTGAATCCTTTAGGTAAAAAAATAGATGGATATTATCTTAGAAAAGGTAATATTGCAGTTATTGAAATGGCGCAGGCTTCAGGATTAACGTTAATTGACGAAAAAGAAAAAAATCCTATGATTACAACATCTTTTGGAACTGGAATTTTCATAAAGCATGCAATTGAAAACGGTTGTACTAAAATCTATATAGGAATAGGTGGGAGTGCTACAAATGATGGAGGAATAGGTGCAATGATAGCCCTTGGTTATAGATTCTTGGATTCGGAAGGAAATGAATTGTCAGGAATAGGAGAAAATCTTGAAAAAATTGCAACTATAGATGATACCTTTGCTATAAAAGAAATTTCTGAAGTCGAAACCATTGTCATGTGTGATGTGACTAATACTCTAACAGGTGAAAAAGGTGCAACATACGTTTATGGACCACAAAAAGGTGGTACAGAAGAAAAGTTGGAAAAGCTGGAAAAAGGAATGATTTCCTATAGAAAAATTCTGGAAGAATATTTGGGACATTCAATAGAAGAAATTGAAGGGTTAGGTGCTGCAGGAGGACTTGGTGCCGCTTTATATGGATTTTTAAATGGAAAGATGCAATCAGGCATAGATGTGTTACTTGAGTTAAATAATTTTGAAGAAAAATTAGATAGTACGGATATTGTTATTACAGGAGAAGGTAAGACGGATTACCAGTCAGCATGTGGAAAGGTTATCTATGGAATTGCAAGAAAATGTAAGAAATATAATGTTCCGGTATTGGTTATTTCAGGAAGTTTAGGAGAAGAAATTAATCAATTGTATAGTATGGGAGTTAGCGGAATGGAAGCTTCTGTGTGTAACATTATTTCTTTAAATAATGCCATGGACAATGCAGAGAAATATTTATGCTATGCAGTAGAGAGAGTACTTCGTGTACTTAAAACAGGAATGGAGTTAGTACAAAATGAAAAAATATAAAGGAATTATTTTTGATTCAGCTGGGTTAGGCGAAGCATCAAAGTATAACAAAACTACATACAAGTTAAACAATTTTAAAGAAATATTAGATATAGTATAGTTGGGAGTAATTATAGCAGTAAAAACAGCCTAAAATTAAATATGAGACATATGTCAACTTGTTAACCGGTAAGGGAATGTGTAATACTAAACATACCTTATCGGTTTTTTATTCTTTAACATAAATTCTGTTAAAGAATAAAATTAAGTGTACATTATTTTTGCAAATCAGCACATAAATGGGAATGTGAAAATAACGGGAAATATAATAAAAATTTGGAGGCATATGTGATGAATAAAAAATGGGTAGTTATAATTTTAAGCCTGGCGTTGATAATGTTAATAATGCCATAGAACATTACAGCAGAAGACAACAGTGTCAATTATGATAATTTGATAATAGTAAGTGACGACATCGTGTCCGAAGATGGAAGCCAATCCACGGAAACATTTTGGTTCAACAGTATGCTTTGAGGTGGCGCCCGACAATTATTTATCACGTAAGTTTATAGAAGCAGAAATTTGATTAATAGAGATGCAAAGAAAGGGTGCCTTGCAGATATCTAGGTCGTAATCACCAAAGTCGGCATAGTCGAATTTTAATGTTTCTACAACTTTTGTTTTCTTGTTTGTCATTGTTAGAACAGTAAGAAATGCAATGTTCTTTGATAAAAATTTTTTCATAGCACATACTTCTTCTTTTGTATAAATTATTATGTATGGTTAGAATATCAAATCACCTTAATATTTGGGGTAAAGATAAAAAAGACACTTATCCATACAACTTAATAATAACATAAATCACAAGTATATAAAAATAATTTTATAAGTATATTTAAAAATTTAAAAGAATATTTCGAAATACATTTCTAAAATAATGTAAGACTTTACATTGTAAATATGATACAATAGGTTTCATATAGCGAGTAGAAAGGATATTTATTTAATGGAAAAAACGAGGGACGGTTTTAAGAGCGGAACTGGGTTTGTTATCGCCTGTATTGGTTCTGCCGTAGGTATGGGGAATATTTGGAGATTCCCATATATGGTATCAGACTGGGGAGGAATGACTTTTTTGATTCCCTATGTTTTGTTTGTAATTTTGATAGGTTCAACTGGACTTATTGAAGAGATGGCTTTGGGACGTGCGGCTAAGGGCGGTCCTATTAAGGCTTTTGGAAAGTGTACTGAGGTGCACACAGGCAAGAAGAAGTCAGGAGAGATTGTGGGCTTACTGCCTGTAATTGGTTCTCTTGCATTGGCTATTGGCTACACAGTTGTTGTAGGATGGATTTTTAAATATGCATTCCTTGCAATATCAGGTCAGCTTTCAGGAATGGGAAAGAATATGGATGTCATAGGCGGTATGTTTGGAACTACGGCTTCAGCTTTCGGAAACAATACTTGGCTTGTAATTGCGGTGATTGTTACAGCAGTGATTATGGCATTTGGTATTGCCGGAGGTATTGAAAGAGCCAATAAGTTTATGATGCCTTTATTGTTTGCGTTGTTTCTTGGACTTGGAATTTATATTTTTACACTTTCGGGAGCAAGCGAAGGATACAAGTATATTTTTACAATTAATCCTAAGGGATTGCTGAATCCAAGACTTTGGATTTATGCTTTTGGACAGGCATTTTTCTCATTATCAATTGCAGGCAATGGAACAGTTATTTACGGTTCATATTTAAGTGAAACAGAAGATGTGGTAAGTTCAGCAAGAAATGTGGCTATTTTTGACACATTGGCAGCCCTTCTTGCATCATTTGTAATTATTCCGGGAATGGCAGTTGGTGGAGCAGAGCTTTCATCAGGCGGACCGGGATTAATGTTTATTTATCTTGTTAACGTGTTTAACGGTATGCCGGGTGGCAAGATTGTTGGAATTGTTTTCTACATATGCGTATTGTTCGCAGGAATGAGTTCACTTGTTAACTTATATGAGGCACCTGTGGCAACATTGGAAGAAAGATTTGGGTTCAAAAGACCTGTGGCAGTTGGAAGTATTGCCGTTGTAGGTTGCATTGTAGCATTAGTTATCCAGGGAATTGTTTCAGGCTGGATGGATGCAGTTTCAATTTATATTTGTCCATTGGGAGCAATGCTTGCGGCGATTATGTTCTTCTGGGTTGCAGGAAAAGACTTTGCGGTTAATGCGGTTAATCAGGGAAGAGATAAGAATATCGGTCCATGGTTTGTGCCACTTGGAAAGTATGTTTTAGTACCACTTGCTTTTATTGCCTTAGTTGCAGGAGCTATACTTGGTGGTATTGGTTGATAAAAAATCTCAATACAACTTCTTGTTGAGACAAAAGTTACCAGTTTACATAATGCCATAAACCTGGAATTAGAAGTGTTACCAGTTTACATAATGCCATAAACTTGGAATTTAAAGAAAAACTGGTTTACATAAAACCAAGAAAATATTTGGTATATTGAGAAATACCCCAAAAATTCAGAAACATTGAATTTTTGGGGTACATTTTTTGCAACATAGCTAGTATAAGTAACATATTAGTTTACATAACAATATGAGAATAAGTCAATATGTGATAATAGCAAGCTTAAGGCAAGAATATGTGACATAACAAGTTTACATAAGTTGAAAACGTACCACAAAAAAATGAAAAATGGTGAAATTTGGGGTACGCTACCAAAAAAAACGGGACAAACCGAAGATATGGGAAAATTTGAAAGCTAAGAGCCTAAAGGCTTTCTGTGATAAGTATAAGCCAAAATATGCGGTGAGAACATCCATGTCAGATTTCAGGCAGCAGGATTGGATGACAAACATTCCTCTGTATAACATAGATAAGATATCTGAAATTTTGGATGAATAAAGAAAGATAGAAAAATAAAATACTAAAATAAAAGACAGCCGATTCAGTGAAGCAACTCTTCAGTGGTGCGGCTGTTTTTTTGTAGAAAAACAAGGGGTCAGTTTGTGAAAAAAACGACCATTCCATAGTGGTAAAATTATATCAGAGCTCAAAGAATAAAACACATATTTAAGAATTAGGTTAATATTTGAAAAAAATCAATGAGATTTATGAATAAAATTTGTTGTATATGCCTAGAGTGACAATATGTGTCTATGCAAATTTGTATAATTCTTATAAACAAAAAATGGAGGAATGAATATGCAGCTTGAAAGCACTGATAAGATACAACGAGTTCTTGGTATATATAAAAAATTAGTCAGTGGTGAAATTGTTAGCAAGGTTGAGGAAGCTAATAATTATGGAGTAAATGAGAGAAGTATTCAGAGAGACATTGATGATATAAGAAGTTTTATGGAATCAGAAGTAGGGCGAACAGGAATTATAAATAATGTTATTTATGATAGAGAGAAGAAAGGATTTCGTCTGGAACAACAGAATCCGACGGAATTGACTAATGGTCAAATGTTGGCGATCTGCAAGATATTACTTGATAGCAGAGCACTTCTAAAAACAGATATGATAGAAATTCTGAATAAGCTGATTGAAAATTGTGTTACTAAAAATAATCAGAAAGAAATTCTTGATTTAATAAAAAATGAAAGATTTTATTATATTGAACCAAGGCATAAGGTTAGCTTTTTGGACACAATGTGGGATATTGGACAGGCAATCAGAAAATCACAATACATCCATATTAAATATGAAAAAGCAGGAACAAAAGAAATAGTAGAAAGAAAATTAAAGCCGGTGGCAATAATGTTTTCGGAATACTATTTTTATGTAACGGCATTCATCAGTGATGAAGAAATCAAAAAAGATTTTGAAGTTTTAAATGATTCGTTCCCAACAATATACAGAATTGACCGAATAAGAGAGCTTAAAATATTAGATGAGAAATTCTTTATACCATACAGAAACAGATTCGAAGAGGGAGAGTTTAGAAAACGAATTCAGTTTATGTACGGTGGCAAACTTAGAAACGTAAAATTCAAGTATACAGGCGACGATATTGATGCAATACTTGACCGACTTCCAACAGCGCAGATATTAGAAGAAGGAAAAGGCTACTACATTGTGAAAGCAGAAGTATTTGGCAAGGGAATCGATATGTGGTTGAGAAGCCAGGGGGATAAAGTTGAAGTGATGGGATAGGACAAATGCAGTTGTAAATGTCAATATATAATTGTACAATTTTAACTTTAAAAATGTGGTAGAATAGTTATAATTAATTACAAAGTAATAGTACGGAAGTGATTATATATAACGACAGCACATATAATCAGGACTTAATCGCATAGGAGAAGTTATGAAGATTGCCATTGTAGACGACAGCAGTTTGGATAGAGATTTTTTAAAGAACGGATTAGAAATAATCTTTGAAGAGAGAAACATAGAGAACCTTGAAATACAGGAGTTTAGCAGTGGGGAAGAGCTGCTTAATTATCTAAGAGAGAATCCTTCAGATTTTTTCCACATTATTTTTATGGATATTTATATGGAAGATTTAACAGGTGTGGAGACGGCAAAAGCAATTAGAAAGACTGATGAACAGGTGAAAATTGTATTTATTACAACAAGTAATGAGTTTGCCAGTGAAAGTTATGAGGTAAGAGCAGAGGATTATTTGATTAAGCCTTTTGACGGCCAGCGGATGAATAAGATTATTGACAGATTTTTTAGAAAAAACAAAGAAGTTAAGATTTTGGAATTCCCCAACGGCAGAAAGGTTTCTGTTAATTCTATTGTCTATACCAGTTTTTCAGGACATTACGTAACTGTTTTTATGAAAGATGGAGAGAATGTGCAGATAAGATGCACTCAGAAGAATTTTGAAAAAATAATCGGACCATATCCTCAACTTATATCAAGTTTCAAAGGCGTTATAGTTAATTTGGAACAGGTTGACGGAATCGAAGAGGACAGATTTAGAATGAAATATGGTGAATTTGTTCCAATTAGCAGAAGAAAGTATGGTGAAGTGAAGAAGCAATATACAGATTTTCTTATGAGAAAATTAATGGAAAAGGAGGAAACGTAAATGACCTCTTTTAGAATGTTTGAAATTATATTGTATTCAATGGTTAGTCTTTTGCCATATTTAGGACTGGCGTTGTATCCTTTCGAGGACAAGTTTAGAATGTCCAAAATTAAGTTAAGCGGATGCATTGTTATTCTTACGGTAATTCAAAGTGCTCTTGGAATATATGCAACAATGTGTTCACAGGAACAGAAAGCTTTATTTTCACTGCTAAGCACAGTATGCTACGGTGGATTTTATTTTCTTGCAATAAAAGAGAATGTAGGAAAACTTGTATTTGTTTTATTAATAGTATCTAATTTTGCCAACTTTGTTGTAATGTGTGCAAAGTGTGTGGAAGGTCATATTTTTCCACAGCTTGCAGTTGAAAACAACAAATGGTCTTTTTCTTTATGCACAATGATAGTGCAGCTTATTTTTATTCCACTTTTATTTTTATATTTTAAAAAGTATATAAAAGGGATGGCTCATATAGATACGGGAAAAAAGATTTGGAGATTTTTGTGGACAATTCCGGCAACTTTTTATCTGTTCTGGTATCATGGGCTTTATTTTAATACAAAATCATCAATTGAGTTAGCAATGGACCCGGTTAATATGATTTTTACGTTTTTTATTAATCTTGGAGCTGTGGTTGTTTATACGGTTATTGTTAATTCTATGGCTGAATTTCAATATAATCTTAATTTGGAAGAAGAAAAGAAACAGCTTGAAATTGAAAATCTTTGTTTTGAAAATATGAAGAAGCAAATGGAATCTACAAGGAGGGCACGTCACGATTTGAAGCATCATATGAAGGCTGTTCACACAATGGCAGAAAACAATGAGTGTAAGAAAATTACAGAGTACATAGAAACATATTTGGAACACGTGTCATTAAAGAAGCCTTTGGTTTATTGCACCAATTTTACTTTAAATGCACTGATTGTATATTATGTTCAGCAGGCGGAAGCTCACAAAATAAAGTTAAAGTTAAATATTGAGTTGCCGGAAGAAACCAATGTTAAGGAGGCAGATTTAACAGTATTGTTTGGAAATCTTTTGGAAAATGCAATTGATGCCTGTGATGAGGTGCAGGAAAATAAAAGATATATTAATTTAAAAATCTACAAGCCTAATTCAGATTCAATAGTTTTCTATATTGAGAATGGTTTTAATGGAAGTATTAAAAAGAAAAATCAGCAATTTCTGACAACTAAGGCTAACGGCAACGGTATTGGAATTGAGTCGGTAAAATATGTTGTTCACAAATACAACGGAGACGTTAATATAAAAACAGACGAAAACAAATTTATCGTTTCAGGAGTTTTATTACAACCACTTGACGCCACAAAATAACCGTTGGACGCCAGCTTATAGATTTCTTATATATTATTTTTTTATAATAATGTTGTAATAGACAAGGTACGATAAAAAAGGAGGATAATATATGAGGAGAAAATGGAAAAAATTACTAAGCACAACATTGGCATTGGCAATGGTTGTAACAACTATTGGTGTACGTGAAGTGCCGGTAAGTGCAGCGGAAGAAGAGAATACAAATGAGAGTGTGGTTTATATGGATAACATGGCATATGATACCACAACAGGACATTTTTATAAGTTAAGTAGTGTGGGAACATACGAGCAGGTAAATGCAGAAGCTAAGGAAAGTGGCGGCTACCTTGCCTGTATTTCTTCAGCAGAAGAGAATGAGATAGTTGCAAAGGTTTCAAGTACAGGAAAAACAACTACATCATCTTATATTGGACTTACAAGAAATGCAGAGAACCTTCAGGAATGGTTGTGGGCAGATGGAAGCGAAGTAAATTACACTAATTGGAACGAAGGTGAACCTAACAGTGAAAATGAAAAAGTAGCGGAAATTTACGATAGCACAAGAAGTCCAGGTGCAGAAAAATGGAATGACTGTACTGTGTCAAGTAGAAATACAGGTGTCATAGAATACAATGAATGCATTCATCCTGAATCACAGTATGTTGTAAAGAATAAAACTTTTGCAGACTGTGAGCAGGGAGGTTACACAGGAGATACTTATTGTGGTTTTTGTAATGAAAAGATAGCAGACGGAAAAGAGACAGAGCCGGGAGGACATGCAGAGGCTGTTATTGATGAAAAAACAGTAAAAGAGGCAACATGTACAGAAGAGGGCTATACAGGCGATAAGATTTGCCCTACATGTAAGAAGGTTTTGGAACATGGGAAAACAACTCCGGTCAATGGACATACAGAGTCAGAAGAGCTTCGTAAGGTTAGGGAAGCAAGCTGTTATTTAGATGGTTATACAGGTGAAACATATTGTACAGTTTGTGGAGAAACATTAGAAGCCGGGGATGCCATTACAAAATTAGAACATGAATATGAAGATAATGTATGTAAAAACTGTGGAAGAATTAATAATGCCCAGTTAGATACAACATATACATCAAAGACAACAAATTTATATCCGTTCCAGGTAATACAGTTTAAGACACCTGAAAATGGAAAGTACAAGTTTCATTGTGAAAATATTACAGTTTGGGATTCATATGGCTATTTATTTAAAGAAGAAAACTTTAATGACCAGGTTATAATAGACGGAATAGAACAGTTTAACGCAAAAATGGAGAATAATGCTGGAGACGATCCTAGATTAAAAGGTTATTGGGATACTAACGATGATGATGGCGTAGGCTCGGCACCTGAAATAACCGCAGAATTAGAGAAAGATAAGATATATTATTTTGTTGTAGGACCTTATTCAACAGCTACAGGTGAATTTAGCATAACAATAACATGTACTCATGAGAAAACACACAAGGAAGGAAGAACACTTTCAGACTGTACAGAGGGTGGTTACACAGGTGATGTTATTTGTGATACATGTGGAAAACTTGTGGAACAGGGACAGAATTTGGAACCTGGTGAACATACAGTTGAGGTTGTGGATGCCAGAGAAGCAAATTGTTATATCGAAGGAAAAACAGGTGAAGAAAAATGTTCAGTATGTGATAAAGTATTAAAAGAAAATGAAGTAATACCAAAGCTTGAACATAAATATGAAAATGAGGTATGTGTTAATTGTGGAAGAATAGAGAATGCTAAAAAAGGCACAGAATATTCTTCATATATAACAGAAAAATTACCAATTCAGGTAGTAGAATATACTGCACCGGAAACAGAAAAAATTATTTTTGAATGTAACAATACAAGATATTGGAATAGCATCGGATACTTGTTTGACGAAACAAATTATAGCGATGAAATGCTTATGGACGAACTTGAAAAATATTATTCAGGAGATAGCGATTATATAAGCTTTAAAAACTATTTGGCAGAAAATGAGTATGGTGGAGGAACGGGTGCTCCAGCAATTAAGTATAAAGTTCAAAAAGATAAGAAATACTACTTAGTTATAGTGTCTCAAGAAAATGATTATGGAGAATTTACTGTAACAATTGATTGTCCACATGACAGAACACATATAGAAAATAAAGCAATTAAAACATGTTCAGAAGGTGGTTATACAGGAGATGTTATATGTGATTTATGTGGAAAAGTTGTAAAACATGGTGAAAACATAGAACCTGACAGTGAACATAATTACATTAATTATAAGTCAATTGAACCTACATGTAATGAATATGGTAAACGTTATTTAAAATGTGTGAATTGTGGAAATAAGAAAGTTTTAGAAGATGAAGACTATGGATATGCAGATCATAGGTATGTCTTAGTTAATAGCGTAAAGGCAACATGTACAACTGACGGATATTTAGGTGACAGTAAATGTAAGTATTGCGGTTTGGAAAATGAAAACCAGCCGGAAAATAAGGTCATAAAGGCATATCATGATATGGATCCGGAAGAAATAGATTCATGTTTGATAAATGATTATAAAAGTGTAGAAGCAACATGTGAAAAAGAAGGCTACACAGGAGATGTATATTGCACAATATGCCATAAAGTTATTGAAGAAGGCAAAACAATTGAGAAATTAGAGCACTCATTTAAAGATGGCAAGTGTATGGAATGTGGCGCTGACGAGGAAGTAGTAAAAAGCGAGAAAGACGGTTACTATGAAATTTCTACATTTGACCAATTAATTACATATTTGAAAAATGTAGAGTCAGGAATCAGCGGAAAACTTATAAATGATATAGAGTTTCCGGAAAATTATGATGATGAAGATGACGTTATTGGAAGAAAAACACTGAAAAATAGTACTTTTGATGGCAATGGTCATAAAATATCAGGAATTAATTCAAATGGAACTCAAACAAAGTTATTTGATGATATTTACGTAAGTGAAATAAAGGATCTTGAAATCGAATGTAAAGAAAAAGAAGGTGGCAGAGGTTTGGGCGTCTACCTTGCAGATTCTACTATTGATTCAAAATTTACAAACTGTAGTATTACAGGTAATAGGATTGAAATAGACGGTTATTGTTCAGCTATGATAAGGAAAGCATATGCGAGTGAATTTATACATTGTATAAATAATGCAGACATTATATACAACAATGATACGCAGATAGTGGCAGGATTGGTATGCGAGGCAGAGAATTGTATTTTTGATAAATGTGAAAATAATGGAAATATTGCTACCACGAAGGCATATGTAGTTGGTGGTATTATTGCTCAAGCTAAAAATTGTATTATAAAAGACTGTATTAACAGAGGTGACATTACAACTTATGGTTATACAGCAGGAATTGTTGCAGGAGTTACTAATACAGATAATAGACCATGTACAACATCAATAACAGGATGTACAAATGAAGGCAAAGTGGAAAGTATAGCAAAGGGTAATCATACTTATACAGCAGGAATATGTATTATATATAATGGGTCTAATGGATCAACATATGCCGATGAATTAATTATAAATAATTGTGTTAATAACGGTGAAATTGAAGGAGATACAGTAGCAGGAATAATTGGTAACAGTTCTGGAAATTTGAAATTATCAGACTGCGAAAATAACGGTGCCATTAATGGACGATATAGTGCAGGCGGAATCGCACAATGTATAGAAAATAAAAATAGTAATGAGGCTGAAGTAAGCAACTGTATTAATAATGGTAATGTATTTGGTGGCGAAGAAGCAGCAGGAATAATTGATTATGCGGAAGGTATAACTGTTACAAACTGTATAAATAACGGAAATATTTCATCAAATGGTTATGTAGGCGGAATATTTAGTTATACTTCTTCTGTAAAAGGAACAGGACTTGTTAACAATGGTAAAATAAGTGGTTTGGAAGATATTGGTGGAATCAGCGCATATGATGAAGGCAATTCAATATTTAGCAAGTTATATAATACAGGTGTAATTGATGAGGAAAACATAGGTGCACAAGTAAGTAATCTTGTTAAATTGGGAGAAAGTTCAACAGGCGAAGAACTTGAAGAAGAGCATAAGCATGATTATGTTGCATTATCAACAGTAACAAAGGCAACAACTGAAAAAGACGGTTACATAGAAAAAAGATGTAAATGCGGTCAGACAGAAAAACAGCCTATAAAACAGATTAAGAGTGTAGATATTTCAAATACAAATTTTGAATACACAGGAAACAGCATTACTCCAACAGTAACTGTAAATGATACAGATGACAAGGTGATTTCATCTGAATACTACACAGTAACTTACAGAAACAAAGCAACAGGCAAGGCAGTAAATGAAGTAAAGGAAGTTGGAACATACGAAGTAGTTGTAACTTTCAAGAACTTATATGAAGGTCAGGTTGTAAAACAGATTGTTGTTGAAAATACAAATAAGCCATCAAATCCAAAAACTGACAATCCTAATGCTGGAGGTAAGGTATCCGCAAAAGTAACAAAACCTGCAAAGGTTAAAGGTGTTTCTGCAAAGAACAATAAGAAGAAATCATTAACAGTAAAATGGAGAAAAGTAAATGGCGTAAAAGGCTATCAGCTTAGATATGCAACAAACAAGAAAATGAAAAAGGCCAAAACAATAACAATTACAAAGAACAAACTTGTAATCAAAAAATTGGCAAAGAAGAAATATTACATTCAGGTTTGTGCGTACAAAGTAGACAGTAACGGAAAGAAAGTCAAAGGAAAATGGAGTGCAAAGAAGGCTATAAAAGTTAAAAAATAGCAAGTTAGAGAAACAGTAAAGTTAGAGAATTATTTAAGTTAGATAATCAGTAAAGCTAGAGAAATAGTAGAGTTAGATAATCATTTAAGTTTACCTAAACGGGGCGCTGTGTCGATGAAGCAATATCG
>ENA-OPSV01002001-OPSV01002001.1-human-gut-metagenome-genome-assembly--contig:-NODE-2001-length-12890-cov-2.483132_pt1 | contig 12890 bp, 12 predicted proteins | sample MGYA00241460_ERZ501912 | MGnify/ENA primary metagenome ERZ501912 (study PRJEB25962, sample SAMEA2042402) | human gut metagenome | biome: human gut; feature: human-associated habitat; material: faeces...
GAGCATGAGCTCCGTCCTTTTGTTTGTAGGGCGGTCTGCTACCATAAACTATATCTTTTGCTAAGAGATTGGGAGCTCTTATGCCAAGATTCAAGCTCGTTCTGGCTTTTCTAGAGCGAGATAGAGATGACGAGAGAGTAAGAAAGAATCAATGGCTGAAGCGCTGAGAATAGCAATCTTTTCCGCTCAATATCTGCCCCACATTGGCGGTGTTGAGTCCTATACCAGAAACCTCGCAGTTACGCTCATTGGCATGGGCCATAAGCCGGTCGTGGTCACGTGTAATTGCGATTCGCTGCCGTCTCGAGAGGTAACAGACGATGGTATTGAGGTTGTAAGGCTGCCGTGTTTTCCATTGCTTGGTGGCAGGTTCCCTGTCTCGCGTTTTGGAAGAGCTTATCGGAGCATGCTGAGGGCTCTTGATGGCGAGCACTTCGATGGCGTCCTAGTTAATACGAGGTTTTATCCCCATTCAATCTGTGGGCTTCGGTTCGCCAGGCGCCATCATCTTACCCCCATCGTTCTTGACCATGGGTCACAGTATCTTACATTCGGAAACGCAGTGTTGGATGTGTTCGTTCGTGCCTATGAACACATAATTACTTCGATTGCCAAGCGGTTTCATCCAGTGTTTTGCGGTGTTTCTAAGAAAAGCCTGGATTGGCTTCGACAATTTGGTATTTCTGGCATTGATATCCTGCCTAACGCGATTGACGTTGATGCTTATTGCTCCAATGCCTCACACCGAGATTTTCGTGCCGAATTGGGCGTCGGGACGGATTTGGTTCTTGCCTGTTTTGTTGGAAGGTTGATTCCTGAGAAGGGTATCGACTCCCTTCTTGCGGCTATGAAGCAACTGAATGAAACGCCCGTAAAGCTGGTGGTTGCGGGTGATGGTCCTCTGCGTGAGTTGATGGAATCTGCTCCTGAGAATGTCTCCTATGTTGGTCCTTTGCGCTCGGCGGATGTGTCGTCCTTGCTTCAGGCTGCAGACGTGCTGTGTCTTCCTACGAGATCAGAGGGTTTTTGTACGACTCTTCTCGAGTCTTCGGCGTGCGGCACCCCGGCAATCATTCCCTTGGTGGGTGGAGTTGACGAAGTATTCGGCGAGGAAGATTGCGGGTTTTTGTTGGATGGCTGTGCTCCCAGCCAAATTGCCGAAGCAATACGAGCGGCGTGCGTATCGAGAGCGGAGACGCGGCGAAAGGGACGGCTGGTCCAGAGTAGAGTTCGAGAGTATTGTACGTGGGGCAATACTGCAGAGAGGCTCGTTGAACTTCTTGGTGCGTAGCAATTACGTTGGTGTTGCTTTTCCGTTGACTGGGGTTTGCCGCGGTTTTGTTTCCTCGTTCGGATATTGTTTTCTTCAGAAGTAGGAGAATGTGAAGGTATAGTGATGCACGATATTCTTATTGTGACCTCAAGGAATGTTGTCACCTCGGGCGGCGAGTTTAGCCTGATTAAAAATAGAGCAGATGCGCTAAAGAATGGGTGGGGCATTGAGTCTGATGTTGCGGCTCTTTGCAATGTTCGCTTGGGTGTTTCCGAGGGTGGTGAAGCTTTTGGACCCGGCGTTTATGTTCGGCGGGATTTTATGAATCCCATGCAGCTGCTGTCGGGATATGAAGAGCTAATTACCACTGCGGAAAAAATGGTTTTGAGTGGCTCCTACAAGGCGATCATCCTTTCTGGCGTGGGGCTGTTTCGTTATGTCGACCGGATGAAGCGCGCCGCCGAGGCGTCGGGAGCTTTTGTATGTGCTGATGTTCATGGTTATTACGGCGACGGCTCCCTTCTTGCACGCGACGAGCCCCTCTTCCTTGGCTCATTCCACCGTGCTGCCGCTTTTGTTGAGAGATACGAGCAGCGTAAATATTTGCGTAAGTTCGATCGTATCTTTTGTGTTTCTCGAGCGTATCGCAGTTTCCTTTGTCGAGAGTGCGGCTGCAAAGAGGGTCAGTTCTACATTGTTCCGTGTGCGACGGGGGCGAAGCCAAGCTTTGGTCGTGCGGAGGAGCTTAAGTATCGAGAGGATTATAGGAGGAAGTACGGCGTAGAAGATGACGAGTGGCTGCTCGTTTACTCAGGCGGAGCTTCGTCGTGGCAATGCCTTCCGCAAACTGCAGAGTTGTATCGCGAAATACTGAAGAGGCGTGGGGCAAAGCTACTTGTTTTGTCTGGTGACATTGCTTCTGCACGTGCCGCAATCGGTGATTGTGACGACGTTGAATTCGATAGCTTCAAGCCATCTGACCTCCCTAGCGTGTTCTGTGCTGCGGACTTCTTCGTGATGTTGAGAGAGGACGTTCCAACGAACCACTTTGCTTACCCTAACAAGTTCTTGGAATACGTCGCGGCGCACAGGCCGGTAATCACTACTCCTTACGTTTACGACATTGCCGAAGAGATTGATAGACATGGTGTTGGACTTCTGTATAACGGGGATGTGGATGATCTCGTTTTGAAAATGGACAATGCGGTATGCGACAGGGATTCATGTGATCGCCTGGTGCAAGAGGTTTCTTTTGCAAATTCCCTCATCCCGTTTGCCAGGGATCTGGGGAGCGTTGGGTCCAGTTGCTAAAGTGAGCGGGTTGTCTATGCTTATAACGGTTTTTACCCCGACTTATAATCGCGCATATATCCTTCCTAGGCTATTCGAAAGTCTGAAAAGGCAATCTTTTCGAGATTTCGAATGGATAATTGTTGATGATGGAAGCACGGATGACACGCGAAAGCTCGTCGAGGCGATGCGGCAAGATTGTCAGGTGAAATTTCCTATCCGCTATTTTTTTCAGGTCAATAGCGGAAAGCACGTTGCATGGAATAAGGGTCTTGATGAGGCGGAGGGAGCCTTGTTTTTCCCGGTGGACAGCGACGATTATCTAACCGATGATGCCTTGGAGCGTATTGGGGAGAACTGTGAAACCGTTATGTCTAACGAGCGCCTGATGGCCTTGTCGGGAGTTCGTATTTTTCCGGGCAACAAGCTTACGGGAGGAATTCTTCAAGACAATGTGGGTTCGTACATCGATTATTCGTCAATTGATCGCCGGTCGAAGGGGATCACGGGTGACCTTGCCGAGGCCTTTGTGACGGAACGGTTGAGGAGGTATCGATTCCCGGTCTTTGAAGATGAGCGGTTTGTTCCTGAAGCAGTTGTCTTTAATAGATTCAGCAACGATGGATATCTAATTCGCGGGTACGCCTTTCCTCTCTACGTGTGCGAATACCTTGCCGATGGCTACACGAAGAATACTGATCGGTTGCTCATTACGAACTGGAAGGGATATCGCCTTTACGTTTCAGAGTTGATGCATAGCAAAGTCGGAATAAAGGCAAAAGCCATTCCGTTTTGTGGATTTATATACCGTTCGTTATTGAGACTGCTTGGTTTGTACAAATAGGTTTGAGTGAAGTATGGAGTGCAGCATGAGCTCTTTGTCAAAGAAGACGGTCCTGTTGGTATTTGGAACAAGGCCCGAAGCAATCAAGATGTGTCCTCTCGTAAAGGAGCTGAAGAACCGAGCTGGCCTTAACGTGAAGGTTTGCGTTACCGGCCAGCATCGCCAGATGCTCGACGTGGTCCTTGAGGAGTTTGGGGTTGTGCCCGATTTTGATTTGCACGTTATGAAACAAGGACAGACTTTGTTCGATGTTACCACGGCTGTTCTTAATGGCTTGGACGGCGTGCTGGATCAGCTCAAGCCCGACATTGTGCTTGTTCACGGTGATACAACGACGTCCTTCGCCGCCGCACTTGCATGCTTCTACAAGGACATTCCCGTAGGTCATGTCGAGGCGGGTCTGCGTACATACAACATCCACTCACCGTATCCCGAGGAATTTAATAGACAGGCAACCGGCATACTTGCCGCTTGGCACTTTGCGCCAACTGAAGCAGCTCGCAACAACCTGCTTTCTGAGCATCGGGATTCCAGTCGAATTTTCGTGACGGGAAATACAGGCATTGACGCGCTTCGTACGACGGTGCGCGATCATTATTCGCATCCCGAGCTTGATTGGGTTGGAGATGGGCGCCTGATCTTGATTACGGCTCATCGTCGAGAGAATCTTGGCGAGCCCATGCACCACATGTTCAGGGCCATTCGCAGGGTTGTTGAAAAGCATGATGACGTGCGCGCTGTTTATCCCGTCCATTTGAATCCTGTCGTTCGCAAAGCGGCTCATGAGGAACTGGACGGCTGCGACCGCATTCATCTAATTGATCCTCTAGACGTGGTTGATTTTCATAATTTCATGGCCCGCTCCTACTTGATTCTTACCGATTCGGGCGGCATTCAGGAAGAGGCTCCGGGCTTGGGTAAACCTGTTTTGGTGATGCGTGACACGACCGAGCGCCCTGAGGGCGTTGCGGCGGGTACGCTTAAGCTTGTTGGCACAAGTGAAGAGGCTATTTTCTCAACATGTTGCGACCTCTTGGAGAATGAGGAATCATATTCCCACATGGCTCATGCCAGCAACCCGTATGGTGACGGTCATGCGAGTGAACGAATCGCTGATGTTCTGGAGAAGGGGCTGCAAAGTCTCGGGGAAGCATTGGTTCGGTAGATGAGTGAGGTTAAGCAGCTCTCTCTTAAACAGAATATGCTTTGGAACTCGTTCGGTTCCATCGTTAACCTTGCTTGTCAATGGCTGATTACGATTCTGATCGTTCGCCTTGGTTCTGGTTACGAGGCATCCGGCGTTTTCTCTTTGGCAATGTCCATCTACAACATCTTTGCCCCTATCGCTCAGTATCGCATGTATACGTACCAGGTCTCAGATGTTGAGAATGAGAATACGACAGGTGAATACCTGGCGTTTCGGTTTTTCACTTGCGGAGTCGCGCTCGCTCTGTGCACCGGCTATTCGCTGTTTACATGCGAATCGGGAGCGCTTGCAGCTATTCTGCTCTATGCCGTCTACAAGTCTATTTCCTTGGTTGTAGACGTCTTTCACGCGTGCGATCAGCGCCATCATCGAATGGATTACATCGGTAAGTCTCTGTCTTTTCAGGGGATTCTATCTCTTGTTGCCTTTACCGTAGTGTTTGGCTTATACGAATCGCTCGAGGCGGCGATAGTTGCAATGACCGTTGTCGTGATCGTCGTTGGTGCTGTCTACGATATACCAAGGACCCTTCAATTCGGCCCATTGGCCCCAAGCATCTCGTTCAAAAAGTGCCTTCGACTGGCCTTGAGATGTCTCCCCATCGTTCTTGCGTCCATTGCCGCGGCGTCAGCATCTTCGATTCCAAGGCAATACCTTGTTGGTGTTCAAGGGGAGGCTACTCTTGGCATTTATGCTGCCGCAGCTGCTCCTGTTGCGCTTATTCAGACGGGCGCCTCCTATATCTACAATCCTCTTCTAGGCTATTTTTCGGAGAGTTTTGCTGCTAGGGACAGGAAAGGCTTCAATGCGCTTTTGACAAAGGCGACGGTCGGGATTGTTGTTCTGGGGCTGGTGTGCGCTATTGGAGTAATGGTTTTAGGTGAACCGGTTCTTGTTCTTGTGTACGGGAAAAAGATGTCTGGCTTTTCATATCTACTTTCTCCGCTTGTGGCGCTTGCAATGCTTACGGGGTATATGTGGTTTGTAAACGATTTGCTAATGGCTATCAGAAACTTCCGGGGTGCCTTTGTTGGGAATGTTGCTGCTCTTATTTCCTCTCTCTGTGCCTTACCTTTAATTGGTCTGTATTCGATGGATGGTGTTACATATGTCTGTCTCATTTCTGCTTTCTGTGGAATAGGTTTCATGGCAACCGCGTTAGTTATTCAGCTAAAAGGCTACTGGAAATAGTACGTGACGCCTGAATCACGTTTCGGAAGATAAAAGGTGGGGTGGATGGATAAGCATCAGCGCTTGCTGGTTATTATTCCAGCGTATAATGAGGAAGAATCGCTCGAGGCAACGGTTGACGAGTTGGCGTGTGTCGCTCCAAATGTTGACTATCTCGTAGTAAACGACGGCTCCAAGGATTCAACTGAGCGGATTTGTCGCGATCGTGGGTACAACCACGTAACGCTGCCAGTTAATTCTGGCCTCACCGTTGGATTTCAGACGGGCATGAAGTACGCGCTCCGCAACGGCTACGATTATGCCCTTCAGTTTGATGCGGATGGCCAGCATATGCCTGAGTACATTGATGAAATGCTCGAGACCGCTATTAATGAAGACGCTGATATAGTAATTGGCTCACGTTTCCTTCACGTGAAAAAGGAAATCTCTGCTCGAATGATTGGCTCACGCCTTATTACAGTCATGATCAAGCTGTCTACGGGAAAGCGCGTAGCTGACCCTACCTCGGGAATGAGAATGTTTAGCAAGGAAATGATTAAGCGCTTCGCGCAGGACGACTCGCTTAACCCTGAGCCCGAGAGCATTTCGCTTCTTATAAAAAAGGGGGCGAAGGTGAGCGAGGTTCAAGTTGAGATGCGTGAACGCCAGGCGGGGGAGAGCTACCTTAATATCTCCAAGTCGATTGCTTACATGGCGCGAGCTTGCATCTCCATTCTTTTCGTTCAGTGGTTCAGGTGATTATATGTCTAGCATTTTAAGGGTCGTACTCATTCTGGGTGCATTTGCCATCTTATTCGTGATTGTGAAGAAGCTCCGTAAGGCTCAGATACAGGTTCTCGACTCCGTGTTCTGGTTGTTCTTTGCTTTGAGCTTTGTCGTGTTTGCAGCCGTTCCCCAGATTGCCTTCTGGCTCGCAGGGGCCCTTGGCTTCGAAAGCCCGTCGAACTTCGTATTTCTCTATGCAATTGCGCTGCTTCTTTATCGAGAGTTCTCCAACACGGTAAAGATTGCAGAGCTCAGACGTCGCGTGAACGCACTTGTTGAAGAGCTCGCCCTCAAGTAGCATGACACCAGTTTATATGTCCTTCGAACCCACCAACATCATCGTCACCGGTGGCTGCGGCTTCATCGGGTCCAATTTCGTGCACTACGTGGTCAACAACCACCCCGGGATGCACGTCACCGTCCTGGACAAGCTCACCCACGCCGGCAACCGATTAGGTCAGAGTGAAGTATGTATCCAAGCACATTGAAGGCCTTTAAAAACGCAATGAGCTCTTTATATTTGTCACCCTTTCCGTAGCGGGCTTGGTCGCAACGAGCTATGTATCTGGATTTGGACCTACTTGGCGAACCTGGACTATAGAATAACAAAAAGCTGCAACAGCCGTTGTTATGATGTGGAATTACTGGTCTAGAAAGAGGTTTCTCGGCGCAAGCTAAAACCCGCGGAGTCTTCCTCGGCCAGACAGTCTGTTTTCCGAGAATCGCTTCGCAAACACATCAACTAGGTTTCTCCATCCAAGCACCGCGAGCGCAATAAAAAATGGAGAATAGAGAAACAAATACCTGGCCCTGCACTCAAACAGCATCAAAAACACGCTGAGCAAGTACACCGAACATAAAACCACATACTCCGTCTTTGATCTAGGGAACTTGAGCCAGTTCAGACAGATACCGACCAGGACAAACATCCAGCAAAGCTGGGCAAAAACCTGGAACAGCGTGAAAGAGCCGTCTTCTCCAAAGAACTTTGACAGCGTCTTGTCAGAATGAGGAGTACTCAAAAAAAAGTTTCCTTCAGCAGCCCACGCAAAAGTACCGTCCGAATAGTTCGAAATAGTCTTCTGGACCATCAACTTCAAAACACCCTGGGGACCCAGAGACTCTAACCTCTCAGCCCACTTTTCGAAATTTGCATGTGATCTATCCTGTTGGCTACCAAATGAGGCGGAATAGATAACATCGTCTTCATAGTAGCACCCATAAGTCTCGTCATTAAATCCCATCATCAAGAAATGAGCCATCGAAAAGGATTTATCGGCGTCAATCACCGGACCCGCCTCCCTTGCGAGTGAGTTAGCGCCAAACGAGAGAACAAGAGCACATGTGATTGCAGCGAATTGAAAAAAGAGCGATTTGATTTGAGAGCACTCCAACTGCCCGTCAACGATAATCCTTCGACGACTTATCGCGCATGCAGCCTCTATAAGCACAATTGAGACAACAACGAAGATGGCCGTAGGCTTAATAAAGTATCCGACCACGCCGAAAAAGAGCATGCCGAATGTGCGTAACGGGCTTCGGCCGGTATTGTTGTACAGAAACAAGACCAGCGCGGGGCAGATAGTTCCATACGTATCCGAATAAGGAACCGCAATCCAAGGAGAGAAGCTCAAGTACAAACAACCGAACGCAAGCGTATAGTACCCAGGACCAAAACCCGCCAGCTTCGCCACAACAAAGGAGGTCAGAACAACAGCCAAAGTAACACACGCTGCTCCCACCACGTCAAGCATGAGGTATACGTTTTGGAATCCAATAAGCTGGCAAAAGTGGCCCACAGTTTTGAAGATGAAAAGCAAAAACAGCTGGTTGGGATAGCGCGAGAAATAATCCAGCGTGGCTCCCTCATCGGACAACCCCGACATCAGCACACCGACATCCCAGCCCGTCTCAAAATATATGCTATTGATTAGGCAGATTTGAAGCACGAAAACTACCACGGCCAATGAAATGCTAACGCGTCTAAACATTCGAAGACCAAGGAAGTCCACGTTCACCTTTGGCCGTCTCTTAGCCAATGCCACAGAGACAACGAGCCCCACTATCACAACCACAGCCAGACAAGGTAAAAAAAGGGATGCCTCCTCCCCTTTGCAGGCATAAGGCAGGCGCGGGGCAAGGAAAGCAACGGCAAGCAGGGCAAGCGAGAAATACGCCAAAGCGACACATCTGCCAAAACGCAAAAACCACGGAATCTTAACGACTCCACGTGTCGTAGGACAAGATTCGACCACGTTAGCCCCTTAGGTTTCGTCGGTTGCTTTCATACGTTCTCTTTTCGATTAGATAGCGCGGGCGACTCTTTGTCTCAAGATACGCCTTGCCCACATACTCGCCGATAACACCGAGGCTAAGGAGTTGTATGCCACCCAAAAACAAGATGACACAGATGGTACTCGTCCAGCCCGAAACCGTCGACCCAGAGAAATAAGAGAGGATCGCCCAAAAGGTCCCCAATAGGCCAACGAGGCCAATTACAGCGCCCGCCGCGCTAATCAGGTGGACAGGCTTAATCGAAAGGCTCGTTATCCCGTCAACAGCGAGAGCGATCATCTTTCGTAGGGGATAGTGACTGTCACCCGCAACGCGAGCTGCGCGCGAGTACTCAACGGTTGAACTGGGAAGCCCGATCAACGGAACCATTCCGCGCAAGAACAGATTTGATTCTCCATATTCCGACAACCCATCCAGAGCGGCAAGGCTCAAGAGCCTATAATCCGCATGATTGAAGACGGTATCTACCCCCATCTCTTTCATCATGCCGTAGAAAGCCTCCGCAGTCATCCTTTTAAAGAACGTATCGGTAGACCTGTCGTTTCTAACGCCATATACGACGTCACTACCGTTCAGGTACTTTTCAATCATTTTAGATACGGCCGAGATATCGTCTTGCCCGTCGCAATCCAAAGAAATGGAGACGTCACAGTACTTACGCGCTTCCATAAGCCCCGCAAGAAGGGCATTCTGATGACCTCGATTTCTTGACAGTGATATTCCCCTGAAATGAGCATCGTCGTTTGAGAGTCTTTCAATGATGGCCCATGTGCTATCACTCGACCCATCGTCTACAAACAGAATGCCACTTTTATCACTTACGATTTCGGCCGAAATCAATCCGCTGAGCTCAGACAAAAACGTCCCAGATGTTTCCGGCAAGACAGCTTCCTCATTGTAACAAGGAATGACCATCCACAAAATCGGCTTCGGGGACGGAGCCTGAGTATCTTCGCATCGCATGCAATTGCCTTTCACGGACAAAACGTTCAACGAAAAGTGATTATACTCCACCTCGCGGTGCAGCCCCGGTGCTAGACTCGTCATCTCCTGCCGAATCAATCATGGTAAAAATCCCCAAATTGAAACGCCGCGAGAATTCTCGCGTTGAATAGCTTGCGCTCATGAAGTGATTGGACGATCAAGAAGATGCGTAGCGCTGCAGGCGAGTTGGGGAGTGTGTTAGGGATATTAAATATAAAAATCCCGGATATGCTTTCGCATAAACGATGTCACGACGATTCTAGGATTTTGGGCTGTGCGGAGTATGAGCTCAAAATGAGTAACAACGATAAGAAAGTTTCCAGGAGGCGTTTGGTTAGAATTTCTTTTTGTTCAAGCTGCACATCCGAGGCTCCTCAAAAGATGGAGCTTGGTTTGGCGCAGTAAGTAAGAATCCTGCTTGCACTGCTTGATGCCGCAAATGGGGACGGCGAGATCGTTTCACTTATGTCAGTGGCGATGGGTTTTCCGGGAGCTACTATCGGCTGGGCCTTCTCAGAATGGTACAAGGGAGGCAATGGTGAGATTTCTGCGGATAGCACCATTGCCTCTCTGATTATTTGGTTTTCCGCTTCATGTGTAATTCTCATCTTATTTATTGCGTCTAGGGCATGCTCTGCAAGGCGCCGTTCAAAATTGCACGGGATATTGCTAATCTTGGAACAAGAACTTGAGAATGAGCAAATAGCCAAGAGGGCTCACTGTATCATCAGATGATGAGAAATCGATTGAGCCCAGGCATGCTGTATCGATACTAACCAGCGCAGAATAGCAAGTGAGGGGAAAACTCTGAAACTGCCCTTAGCCCCGCTTGAGGTTTGGAGGATAAAGAAAGATGACTATTGGGAAGGCCGATCTGAGTAAGGCGGATATTGGGGTAATTGCCGCGTTGTTCGTCGGCGTTTTATCTGCTGCGTCGCTGGCCTTTATCAAGCTATGTCCTTCCGCGGCTTTTGTCTATGCCCTGGCTGCGTTTGTCGGAGCTGTATTCATTGCTTATTCGTATCATTTCTTTCTTAGGACTCCGAAACAGACCAAATATGGCGTTTCTTCTCCCAAGATGCTTGCTTGTATCATTGGGTTAAGCGCTATAGGTGCCATTCTTCTTGAGGTGTTTACGCTTTGGGGAGCGCCGTTGTCTACCCCGTTAGAGTTATCAGATTGGAGCAAGCGACGTATTCTAATCTTTTTCGTCGCTATTTCGGGCTGCATGATCGTACATGTCTCCAATTCGTACGCCGCGGTTCCCAAGATCGGGCCTTCAGGGCATTCGTATCAAAGGTCTATTGGCAAACTGTTTGCCTACTCTATTCCGGGTGTCACGCTGATGACCCTCATTGTCGCAACAATTGGCCTTGTGCCTAGTTACTTTGTCTCTAAGATAATCGGTGTAGTTGCGGGTCGTTTAACTTATCTGTTGATTTGCTTGTTCCTTGTCGGCGTTGGTGCGTTCTTTTATTTCTGGAAGAAGGGAAGGGTCGAGCTTTTTTTTCTCAGCTCTTGCCTACTATTGGGATCTTTCTTGGTTTTCATCGCACCTCCGGTAACCGCGATTTCTTGGGATGACGAGATTCATTACGATAGGGCGCTCGGTTTGTCATACCTAGGACATTCGGAGTATTCATACGCGGATCAACTGCTCGTCACTAAGCCCTGGGCCGCGGTGAATTTAGACCATGAATTGCTCTACGAGTCGGTGGATGAGGTCGCCGAGGCGGGTGCTTCTGCTGAACAGTCGGGCGAATATATGGAGCAGCCAAGTTTTGCATCGCCCATATCGAAAAGCAGTCTCACTACGGTCTCCACATTCGGGTATGTTCCATCGGCAATCGGTCTGTGGGTGGCTCGCGTATTCCATGTTCCAATTTTGGTGAGCTTCATGTTTGGTAAGATGGGCAACCTTATTTCATATGCAGTAGTTATTGCTTTTGCCATCCGTATTATCCCTACTAAAAAGTTGTCCATGATGCTCATTGGTCTTCTTCCGACGAGTATTTTTCTCGCTTCAAATTATTCGTATGATCCTGTTGTGACGTCATTTCTCATGCTTGCAGCTGCTTTGGTAGTGAGAGAAATTAGTCGTCCGCTCGAGCGACTTACAATCAAAAGCCTGCTAAAAATCGTCACTGCGTTATTCCTAGGGCTTGCTCCAAAGGCAATTTACTTTCCGGTCATTGGTCTGCTACTTCTTATGCCCCGAGCCAAGTTTTCCTCGCGCACCGCTTACAAACGCTATATCGGTTTCGTAGTCGCCTTCGGGCTCGTAATGGTTTTATCATTTGTGTTGCCAATGCTATTTAGCGCTGATGCGCAAGCAGGGGATGCCCGCGGGGGATCTGATGTTAGTGCGTCAGGTCAAATCGCGTATATTCTCTCTCATCCGTTGGATTACGCATACACACTCATCAACTTCATATTGGGCTATATTTCCCCTGTTAATTCCGATATGTACTCGCTTTCGTTCTCTTATATGGGCGTCTCTCTTCCGGCTGTGTTGCAATGGAGCTCAGCCTTGCCCTTTACGGTTCTCATCGTTGGATCTTTAATTGATAGTCCAAAAACGAAGACTTTTGGATTGAGCCTGTGTGGTAGGTTGTGGGTTCTTACTATAGTCGCATCATCGATTGCTCTTGTTTGCACGGCTTTATATGTGAGCTTTACATCAGTTGGATCGAATACCATTGCAGGTTGTCAAGCACGATACCTTACTCCGCTGTTGCTATACGCTGCCTTGCTTGCCCCTTCTTTTTCTACAGGGGGCATACAGATCAGTAATTCAGGCAAATTGATAAAGGAAGAAAGTACGACAAGAATAACTATGCTGTTCCTCACGTCAATTATGATCTTTTTCTCCGCTGCATGTTCGTATTATTTCATAGTACTCTGGTAGTTTGCCAGTTTGAGTATTGCGCGCTCTGAGCAGCATCTGTTTCGCGCTTTCCGTATCGCTTCCCATCCAGACGTTTCGCTCCTTCCGCATCGCCCGTTCTGCCATTTCCGTATCGCCGTTCCTCCGTCCGTAG
>ENA-OPSV01002002-OPSV01002002.1-human-gut-metagenome-genome-assembly--contig:-NODE-2002-length-12887-cov-5.518158_pt1 | contig 12887 bp, 9 predicted proteins | sample MGYA00241460_ERZ501912 | MGnify/ENA primary metagenome ERZ501912 (study PRJEB25962, sample SAMEA2042402) | human gut metagenome | biome: human gut; feature: human-associated habitat; material: faeces...
AACAACCGGTCAACGATTGCGGCAATGCAGGCTCTATGCCCTGCACCGATTTTCCGAACGACTTTGCAAAAATGGAGTCAGGATGCAAAGGACAGAAAGGATGATGACAGTCTTTTGTTCGGAAATCGATGCAGGGTTGCTGAAAGGCTGTTACCGTTCGTGCCATGATAACGGCCGTCAGCAGCAAATCAGATAACAGCGCGGAGGATAAGCAGCGCGTCGATAAGCTCAACAACGCCGTTGCCGTTAAAATCGGCAGCCTCAAGCTGTTCGGGGGTCAGCTCCGCAAGGTCGCTGCAATAACGCATAACGAGCAGAGCATCTGCGGCGGTCACAATGCCGTCGCCGTCAACATCGCCCGCAAGGATTCCGCTTGCGGGTTCATATTGTGCAACAAGGACGGTGTTTGCCGTGATTCCGGTGAAGCTTCCGCTCCAGCCGATGAAATCATAGCCTTCACGCACGGGGTCGGCAGGTGCTTCCGCATCCATGCCGTAGCCGACTGTCTGAACACTGATCGTTGTGCCGTCCCAGTCAACGAAATAAACATTAAAGTAGTTATCGCTTGCGAACACAGCCTCGATCGTGTGGTTTGCAATCACGCAGTCGAAGGTGTATTCATTTGCGGCACCGACTGATTCGCCGTCAACAATGATATCCGCAACATGCCAGCCCTCATTCGGAGTAATCGTGTACGATGCAGAACCGAGAGAATCAACAGTGGTTGTGCCGTCGGGCGATATTGTTCCGCCGAGTCCTGCCGAAGCGGAGATGTCGTAGTTTTCGGCAACAACGTTAATCGTGCAGGTCATCTCCTTAAGGAAGCCGTTTGTAAGCTTCAGTGTGGTGCTGCCGATTTCGTTTGCGGTTATCGTTGCGGAGAAAATATCACCATCGTTCGGGGCAACCGATGCAACGGACTCATCCTCAACACTCCATGTAAAGTCGAAATCCGTGAACAAATCCCAGATATCGGAATGTGCGCTGACGGTGTAAGTCTCGCCGGGGCGGAGATTTACAACACTGTCGGAAAGCTCGCCGGAGTTGTAGATTCCGGGGCGATCATCGCGCTCGATGCGAATAAACAAGCCGTTGCCCGCATAATCGCTTAGCATGCATTCAAGGAAGAGGAAACTGTTGATGTCGCTCAGATCGTCCGGACCGAGACCGAGCCTTGTCGTTCCGTTCACGGTACCGGGTTCAACGGAATTGTGGAACACTTTGCTTGAGCTGGCGCCGCTGACATATGCAGCCCTGCCGCAATTCCAGTCCATGTACTGATTCTCGCTGTAGTCAATGACGATAGTGGGAACGTGGTAGTATTCACCCGTGCCGACATAGTCGTCTTCCTCATCGCTCCATTCTTCATATTCCCATTCATAGCTGACCATGGAAACATTCTTGATTGGGCTTTCGGTGTCGATCGTGAGCGGCATCTCCCACTTTTCGGTGCGCTCCCTGCCATTATAAGCCAGTTCCGCACAAAATGCAACAGTAAGTTTTGTGTTGTTGGGCAGGGGGTTGCCTTCAAGGTCGGTATAATCCCAGTCAAACTCCTCGTTATCATAGGCTCCGACGTAAAGTGCCTGACCCGCATTATCGTTGTAGTACGTCTTCGGCACAAAACCGAGATCCTTGCGGTAGTATTCAACGCCCGTTTCTGCATTCACAACGCTGTAATAAAAATTCTCAACATTGCGGTTCAATCCGATTGCGATCGCATCGATCGCATCGCGGATGCTGTCCCCGTTGGGAGAGATCGCGTTGCGGTTTGCAACATAGCGCATCGTACCGAGTTCTTCCGTGGAGTAAACGCTGTTGTTCGGCCAAGCCATGCTTGTTCCGAGGCCGATATATTCATCGTAATTTGCATCATAGGTATATACGCCGTTGACAACATGGGTTGCATCGCATTCACCGGTTTCAATTTCGGTGAAATCATAGTAGCTGCTCTGCTCAATTGCGGGCAGTGCAAGCCAGTCGCCGTAGAATGCAAGGAACGGAGCGGAAAGATCAACGCCGTTCCCCTCACCTGCGGTGAGAGTCACGAAACCTTCGACATATATGCCGTTCGGGAAGTACTTTTCGATATAAGCGATATCTTCCTCGGTGAGCGTAATCGTTACGGAAACTTCGGTTGAACCGCCCGCAGGAACCGTGATCGCGCCGTTGCCCGCAGTTTCGGAATTCAGCATGTGCGGGGTCTGGGTCATGAGATAACGGCGGGTGCCGTCCGCATTGATTCGGCCCGTCTCCGCACTTTCTGTCTGAACGGAAGCATCAACAGTATAGGTCTTGTCCGCATCGGTCATGTTCACAACGGTGAAATTGAGGTTGTAAACACCTGTTTTCTGCGGGTCATCGCCGAGTTCAAGCTTTGCCCTGCCGCATTCGGTGGTGATATAGGCACCGGCGGTCATTGCTGCACGGATGTTCTCAAAGCCCGCGCCCTGATAACGGGGGGAATAGGTAAGTCCGTCGGGATTGAGCACCGGAGTTGCGGCGCTCATGAGCAGGTTGTTCACAATTTCCGGAAGTTCCGCCGCAGGAATATCGAAATTGTTCTTCAGATACTGACGAACAAGCAGTGCGCTGCCCGCCGTCATCGGAGCGGACATTGACGTGCCGCTTGAAAGTGCGTATGCACCGCTGCCGTTATATGCGGAGAAAACATTGCCGCCGATGGCCGTTATCTCGGGCTTGATTGTCAGTCCGCCGGTTGTACCCCAGCTTGAGAATGAGGACATGTAACCGCCCTGATCGTCAATATCCCAATAGGGGTTGATATGAATCGTCGCCGGGTGGGACGGTTCAAGAGCCTTGGTCAGTGAATCGTATTTGTATGCCGCAACGGGATAAGTCCAATCCTCTCTCGTTGTGTCAACAAAGGTGGTTTCTCTTGAAGAGTCAAAGATAAACAGTGCAGCCGCACCCGCCTCGCGTGCAAACGCCGCATGTTCATCGATCGTCAGTTCGGAGTTATAATCAACAAACAGAAGCTTGCCGGAAACATCGGAAAGATCCGCATTGTCGATGGTGGTATGAAAAATGCTGTACTCGTAGCTGTGTCCGCCGATGCGGGTTGCAACTTTGTACTCATAATCCGCCTTGTCGTCGTAGCGGGATTTCCATGAGCCGCCGTATTCGGGATATGCATCATCAAACAGCAGCGCATCCTGAGTCTGAATCGCAACGAAGTATTCGGGGTTGTTAAGACTTGCAACCGTCAGAACGGAATTGAAGCTTCCGGGCATGCCGACCATGCCGATATCGGGATTGTCCGTAAGGCCGAGATCCGCTTCCCAAAGGCTGTGGTAAGTGGAAGAGGCGGAGTTACCCGCAGAAGCAACAACATTGATGCCGTTGGCAAGTGCCGCATCAAAAACTTCTGTATAGTCCTCGTAATACACGGGACCGCCGACAGCACCGAGACTGAGGTTTATCGCATCCGCACCGAGAACGATCGCATCCTCCATTGCGGCCGCAACGCTGCCGAGAGTCGCGGAAGCATCGCGATTGCTGAACACCTTGAGCGGCAGGATCTGCGCCTTGGGTGCAACGCCGAGTGAGGTCAGTCCGAAGCTTGTGCCCGCGCTTTCGACCGCCTGCCCCGCTGCGATGCCGGCAACATGCGTGCCGTGTGCGGAAGCCTGTCCGCCGTGGTTAACATCGCAGTCCTTATCCGCATAGTCAAATGCGAACGGAATCTTATCGTTGATATAAACCTGTTCCGCAGTCGTTCCGGGACGGAGCGCAAGCATGTTCATATCCGGATTTTCGGCGATTATGCGGCTGATGTCCTCCTGCGTCAGTTTGACTGTTTCAAGCCCGGGAGCAAAGCACTCGTTATCGGTATCGATGCCTGTATCGATAATTGCAATAACCATGCCGCTGCCGTCAATGCCGAGATCCCATGCGTAGCGGGATTCAATAACATCGTTCGCAATCGTCATCTTTGTGTCGCCGGGACGAACGATTTCATAGCTTTCCGTGGGAATTTCAAACACGGGCATGTATTCAACGCTTTCAACGCCCGCAACCGCCGCAATGCGCGAAACCTCGTTGAAAGGTACGCTTGCCGCAAAGCCGTTGCAGAGCAGGGTGAAATCATATTCAAAAGAGATTGCCGAAGCGGCGCACTCAATGCGCTTTTTAATGATTTCGTGTTCCGCTGCAAGCTTTTCGCGTGCGGCGGACTGCTGTTTGGTAAGTCCTTCGCCGAGAACCGCGCCGCCGTTTTCGAGCACGGCATCGCCGGAAAGTTTGATAATGACGTCAATCATGCCTTCATCATCAATTTTGTACCTTTCAACAAGGGTTCGTTCGGGTTTTTTCGTTTCTTTGCCGAGCATGCGGTTGAGTGCTGCAACAACCGTTGCCTGGGAATACATTGAAACGGTGTAGGTCTCGCCGTTTTCATCGGTCAATGTCTGAACATTGTCGGGCGTGATGCCGTCGAAAACAGCTTCGTCAATCGTGTTCCCGCTCTTCTGACGCATAATCCAGCTTTCGCTTTCAAAGCAATAGCTTGAGTCGTCATCAAAACGCAGTTCCTCGCCTGCATCGGCGTGGTACCATGTTGCGCCCGCCGCATCAACAACGGACTTTTCGGGCTTTTGTGTTCCTTCCGCCGCAAGCTTCGAAAGCCCCGTCACGGAAGCTGCGGCCAATGTCATCATGACCGCGAGCACAAGTGCCGCCAAACGTTTGAGTTTCATGTTTATCCTCCTTCTCCAACCACAGTTATAGGATTGGTATCCTATGCATTGTACAATGCCCAACAATATCTTGTCAACAGGAAATTCTGTACTTGACATATTTTTTTAAATGCATTAGAATAAAAGAGTATAAAACAAAAATACGAAAGGTTGGTCTCCCGTATGATAAACATCAATCCCCTCTTTGAAGCTCTTCAATACTTCCACCGCAGAGCCGAAGGTCGTCTCGTTCGCATCGAACTCGACAGATTGTGCACAAGATTTCCTTCAAAAACAAACGAATTTTTAAGGCTCCTCTCTCCGGTTGCAGACCTTCAGGATCGCCTTGACTACCTTGTCCGTGTGGGTAAGCGCGAGCTCAGTCAGCTGTTGACTCCTGTTTGCAGCAGTCCCACACCCTTCGCATGCAGCAACAGCATTATGTACATGATGGTCTTCCCCGCAATTCGCGACGGTATTGATCCGGAGAATTTCACTGAATATATTTATTCAAAAACCGATGAAGACATCATGGTTGACATTCTGAGCGTTCTTGAATCCCCCGGCACCGCAACCGTGACCGAGGAGATCACTTCCGATGTCTTCTATGAGCGGCTTGAAAACACCGGCCTTGATGAGCAGGCCCGACTCGGCGTAATGAAGCTCCTGTTCAAATACAAGAGCTATTCCGAACGCGTGTCCCTGCTTGTTGACGGGTTCCTCAATGCAATGCGCCGTGAGCGCGAAAACGTTGCATCAATCTGCTCCGCATTTTCCAAACGCTATCCCGAAGGCAGCGGCGTCCTCAAAAAGGTTAACGACTGCTACGGAATGGGACTTCCCGACGATATCGAAATGACTCCCTACTGCTCCATCTTCATGTATGACCATATTGCTGCTTTCATCAAGCAGTATCAGGACGACACCGGAAAGGACAGCGGCATGGTTCTCATGGGCATCGGTTATGACCTTGTTTCAAGCGTTCGCGACATTATCTCTTCCCCCGAGGAACTCGCAATGCTGTTCAAAGCCCTTTCCGAGCCGAGCCGTTTGGACATTATCAATCTGCTTCGCGAAAGCCCCGCCTACGGACAGGAGCTTTCCGAAAAGACCGCGCTGCACCCCACCACCATTTCCCATCATATGGCACGCCTTGTTGCGGCAAACCTTGTGGAATGCGATCTGCGCACCGCAAAAACCTATTACACGCTCAACAAGGAATATATAATCGATATTCTTGACAGGCTCAGGGCCGTGTTCTCCGAGTGCGGCGATTCAAAGGACGAAAAATAACGGTTCCTTCAGCCGTCGGTTGAGTTAACGTTTCGTGTTTTGTGAAAAAGGCTGTTAAACAAACCGTTTTCGCAAAAGCGACTTTCCGAGACTCTTCCCGCAAGAACAACAAAAAGCAGAGTTCGCCGCAGCGGCTCTGCTTTTTTGTCGTTATAAACGGATTCGCAGCCGCTGTTAATGGCCTGCATCTTCCGCAGCAGTTTTTTCCTTATTGTTCACAGCTTCATGTTGTTCGCAGCTTCTGCACAGCTTCATACCGGTGAAAAGCGCACACGCCGCGGCGGCAAATGCCGGCGGATTGAACGCATTGATGATTCCGCTTTTGTAAACGGACGGATGCCGCTGCCCCATTGCCACAACCGCCGCAAGCAGAACAACCGCGCACGCCGCCGAAGCAAGCCCGAGACCGAACAGCAGATATTCCGCCCCCTGCAGCCGTATTTCCGCCCTGCCGCCGTTCGGCTCCGCAGAAAGCTGACTTCGAACATTTCCGAACATGCGGAACAAAAAGCATTCAAGTGTGCACAGTGCAGCATTTATCCCGCCCGCAGTAATTATTATCGCCGCAATGCGCATCGGAGTAAACACGGGCGGAGGCGTTGCAATGATGTTAAGTACGGTTTTGCGAAAAACGATTATATCTTGCTCCAGTTCCGCCGCACAGACGACAAGCAGACACAGCGTCACGGCTGCGGCAATTCCGATGACAACCTGCACCGCAAGCGTCATTCGAAGCAGCGGAATTCCCGAACCCTCCGCAAGCTGTCCCCGCCGTGCATCGCAATGCACCGCCGCAAATGCCGCCGCCGCCGCAATCGGCAAAATGCATTCAAGTATGCAGTAAATTCCCGCCGTGACTCTGAAAGTATATATCAGGTCGGAAGTCAGCTCCGCAAATCGCTGCATTTCCGCTCCGGAATAAATCGGAAGCGCATCCCGAACGCGCTTAAGCAAATCGGAATAAACGGCATACATGTTCACTGCATGGAACACCGCCCAGGCACAGCAGCACAGCACAATTGCAAGAAAACGTTTTGAGCCTATCGCCTGCGCAATGCGCTCGACCGTCGCCGTTTTCTTTCTTTTCGGTGCTGTTTGTCCTTTCCCGATTTTTTCGGTTCGTTCGGTTTTCTTTTCTTTCACGTTTATCATATCGGTTTTCGCCTCGATATTTTTTGAGTTTCCCGCCCTTCATGCGTAAACTCCCGCATTCTTTAATTATACAATATACGCGCTTTTCCGACAATCATCTCCGGCAGATATATTGTTTTTGTTCCGCCGTTGCATTTCTCCGCAGTCTCATGTATAATTATTTCAAACGCAGTCGGCATTCCGACAGACTAAAGCACGGCCGAATCACCCGCACGGGCTTCGCCGTGTATACGGAGGAAAACACAATGTATGATTTGCACACACACTCCCGCTGTTCCGACGGAAGCGAATCCCCGGAACATGTTGCCGAGCTTGCAAAAGCCGCCGGAATTGAGCTGCTCGCGTTGACTGACCACGATTGTGTGCGCGGAGTTCCCGCCGCGCTGTCCCGTGCCGCACAGCTTGGGCTTCGGATGCTTCCCGGAGTTGAGGCCGAAGCGGACTATGCCGACAAGCTTCACATTCTCGGCATCGGGCAGGATATCGACGCGCCGTGTTTTCAAAAACTGCTTGCGGAACAAACCGCTCTTCGCGAGGAGCGCAACCGTCTGCTTGAAATCAAGCTGCGCAAAATGGGCATGGATGTTTCGGATTATCTTATCCGCAGCGAATCCACGACCCGCGCCAACTATGCTGCCGCGCTCACCGCAGCAGGCCACGCCGAAAACACAGCCGATGCCTTCCGCCGCATACTGAACAGCGACGCTCTTGCGGATATAAAGCAAAAACACCCCTCTCCGCAGGCTGTCATCGATGCCGTTACGGGCGCGGGCGGAGCTGCAATACTTGCCCACCCGATGCTGATGAAAAAATGCGATCCGCATGAGCTTGTCCGCGACCTTGCCGACAAGGGAATATGGGGTATTGAAGCTTTTTACGGTGCCGCAACGGAAGGTGAAACGCGGCTTTTCTCTTCCCTTTCCCGTGAATTCGGACTGTTTGCAACCTGCGGAAGCGATTTTCACGGAAAAAGCCGTCCGAACGCACCTATCGGAAGCGGCTGGCGCAGCTGTGCGCAGCTCGAGGCCGCGCTTTCGGAGCTTTGCAGGCGGTTCTTCCGAACCTGAGCCTCCGTACTTTCGGACATCGGTCGATGCACCGTGCATTCTGCATTATAATTCAATATTAACAACCGAATTCAAAACTCCCGCCTGTTTTGCGGATTCGATTCCGTTTGCAAAATCACCGACACGGGAGCTGACATGAGCGTCACTGCCGATGATAAGCCCCGCACCGTGTTCGTGTATCGTTTTTATCTCCTCCGGGGTCAGGCTTACATGCGAGGAGTTTATTTCCAGCAAAATGCCAAGCTGCCTTGCACAGTCCGCAAGATACGGAATGTCCAGAGTCAAATAAAGGTTCGGGTGCGAAATAATATCTGCATGACCCTTTTCCGCCGCCGCCATGAGCGATTCGGTGTTGCGCCGCGGAGTCGATTTCCCGCCGAAACTTTCGAAAAGGATATGCCGCGCAAATCTGTTCACCGGCGGAATTCCCTTGTGGTACCCAAGAATAATGACATCATATTCGCTGCGGTCCTTCGGGATATCGCTTTCACCGAAATTCATTACGTTGCATTCCAAACCGCGCAGCACGCGGATACGTCCGTCAAACTCCCGACGCAGTTCCGCAAGCTCCGCGTTCAGCCGCTCCAGTTTTTTCCCGCGGACACCGTAATACATGTTGCCGCCCGCATGTTCGCTGACCGCAACCGCCTCAAGTCCGAGCTCCAACGCCCGAAGCACATTGTCGCGCGGGCCGTTTTTGCCGTGGCTGTAATATGTATGTGTATGCAAATCCTCAATGATTCTCATTTTGTTTATATTCCCTTTCAGCTGTTCACTGCATTCTTCCCCGGTATGCGTTCTCCGGAATTCTTCCCGCATATCGCGCCGTGAGCGCGAGTAAAGCTTCCGTAAACGCAACAAGCGATGCCGATGTTGCATAACCCAAAAGTCTGCGAATATCGCTTTCGCATGTTGTGCAAATGCTGCAATCCGCTTCACTCTCCGCCGAAATGCAAGGCTCATTGCAAACAAAAACAGTGTACGCACCACCCTTTTTTGCCGTTCGAATGCATTCCGTCAGTTGCTGCGCGCTTTCCCTGCTTCCTTCGGAACGGATGCAGAACAGAGTGTCTCCTTCACCGAGCAGCGCGGAATATGCCGCCCGGGTTTCGGGTTTTTGCGGGCAAACCGCACGGATTCCGAGTTCGACAAGTGCGCTGCCCGCACTTTCGGCAATCCCCGCCGCTGCTCCCGCACCGCACAGCAGCACACACCCCGTGCTCGTCACAAGCCGTTTGGCAAGTGCGCAAATTCTTTCCTCGTCCGCAGCCTTATCCATGATTGCCGGTACACCACCTGCATAATAGAAGCACTCTGCAGGCCAGCGACCTGCCGGACGTACATCCAGAAGATATCTTGCATTTCTGTGCAGCTTATCAAAGGTATCACCTGTGATCTCAATGCCAAACTCATGGGCAATTGCCGGAAGATGAAGCAGACAGTTGGTGCTTCCTGAAATTGCAGCATGAACAAGGATTGCGTTCTCAAAGCTGTCCATAGTCACAATGTCGGAAGGACGCATATTTTCCATCTGGGCAATTCTCACTGCCTGTCTTCCAGCTTCTCTTGCAAAGTCAAGAAGGTCAGGGCTGGTTGCAGGCATCAGGGCTGTGCCTGGAAGTGCAAGTCCAAGTGCCTCTGCCATAATCTGCATGGTAGATGCAGTTCCGATAAAGGAACATGCGCCACAGCTTGGGCATGCATTGCATTTTGCCCAGTCGAGCTTCTCTTCATCAATTTCGCCACGCTCAAATTTTGCGCTGTACATGCCAAGCTGCTCCAGTGTCAGCATTTCCGGTCCGGCATTCATGGTTCCACCTGGAACAAATACGGAAGGAATGTTTACTCTGGCAAGTCCCATCAGATTTCCAGGAACACCTTTGTCACAGCTTGAAAGGTATACACCTGCGTCAAAAGGAGTAGCATTTGCATGGATCTCGATCATATTGGCAATCATCTCACGGCTGGCCAGACTGTAGTTGATTCCATCTGTTCCCTGGCTTTCACCGTCGCAGATATCGGTACAGTTATAACGTGCTCCGAAACCGCCTTCTTCTGCGATTCCTTTGCGGACTTCTTCTACAAGGATATTCAGATGTCCGCTTCCCGGATGACTGTCACCATAGGTGCTTTCAACCATAACCTGGACTTTTCCAAGATCTTCTTTTGTCCATCCTGTTCCAATACGCAGCGGATCAAGCTCCGGTGCAAGCTTTCTCATTTCCTGACTTTTTAACTGCATGATTTTTTCCTCCATTTTTATTCTCTGATAAGCTTTAAACTTTCCAGTGTTTTCCTGAGTTTCTCTTCGTCCTCTTCTTCTACTCCAAGTTCTACATCATCAAATGTTGGCAGACTGAACACACCCAGCATTGATTTCGCATCTACAATATATCTTCCACAGATCAGATCTACATTTTTCTCACATCCTGATGCAGCCTGCACCAGATGCTTGGCATCACACATATCTCTTAAATAAACCGGTATCTTTATCATTGCGTCCTGCCTCCTATGCAAAGATTGAAACAATAAAGCTTACAATAAGTGCCGTAACACCGATCAGTGTCTCCATGATCGTCCAGGATTTCAGGGTTGTCTTTTCGTCGATCTCAAGGAATGAGGTTACCAGCCAGAAGCCTGCATCATTCACATGGCTCAGTGCAGTTGCGCCGCCACAGATTGCACAGCACATAGCAGCTCTGTAAAGCATGCTGGTACCCATTACAGCCGGCATGGTTGCCATAATTCCGGATGCCATTGTCATCGCTACAATTGAACTTCCTACAGAAGCTCTGACCAGAAGTGCAATGAGAAATGCGATCAGGATCAATGGAAGCCCACTCTTCTCCAGCACCGGTCCAATAATGTTTCCAAGGCCGGAATCCTGAAGCATCCATCGGATCACTCCGCCGCTGGCAATTACCAGAAGGATCATGCCTACCGGTCTGAGTGAATGATCCAGGATTTTCTTTAACTGCGCCCCGGTAAATCCTCGTTTGATTCCCAGGAAGTACATAGATGCCAATGTCGCAATGGTCAGTGCAAGGAATGGTTTTCCTATGAATCCCAGAACATCCTTTACTCCTTCTGGAAGCGGCATATACTTGGATAATGTGCTGAGAAGGATCAGAACAAGCGGAATCAGGATCACACCTAATACCAGGCCAAAAGGCGGAAGGTCTTTTCCATCATCTTTAATCTCTTCCACATTTGCCGGAAGCTCTGTATGAATCTTGTTACCAATGAAGCTTCCCCAGAAGATTCCGGAAACCATCATACAGATCAGTGCGGTTGGAACTCCTACCATGATCATGGTTCCCAGGTTCACGCCAAGGGCATTTGCCACAAGTACCGAGCCTGCTGAAGGTGGAACAAAAGCATATCCACTGGCCAGACCGGAAAGAAGGGGAATCGCATAATACAGGGTGGATTTTCTGGTCTGTTTCGCAACACTGAATACCAATGGGATCAGTACCACAACACCAGCTTCAAAAAATACGGTGGTACCAATTACAAGTCCTGTAAGTCCAAGTGCCCATCCGGCTTTTTTTTGACCAAATTTACCGATCAATGTCTCTGCTATTCTCTGGGCTCCTCCGCTTACCTCCAAAATTCCGCCAAACATGGATCCCAATCCTACCAGAAGCGCAATTCCCTGTAGTGTCTTTCCAACACCTTTCTCTACTGTGTCCGAAATCATCGTAAGCGGCATTCCTGCTCCCGCTCCAATGATGATTGCGGAAATCATCATTGACAGAACCGGATGAAGCTTAAATTTGATGATCAGTACCAGCAGAACCACAATTCCCACCGCCGCCGCGATCATCAGTCTCATTGGATCCGCCGCAAAAGTTGTTTCTTCCATTTTTCTTTTTACCTCCTTGATTCATCTGATGTTTTACAATCTTTCTATGAATTCGTCTGACCTTTTAGGTGGCTTTTACGTCATTTTTCCTTTAGTTGCTGTCTTTTTATTCGAATTCATCTGATGTATTTATAATATATTCTATTCTCCAAAAACGCAATACGGAATTTTATCTAAATTTTTGTATTTATTTTTGTGCAATTTAGCATTTTGACATTGATTTCAAAAAACATTATCATAAGATACAGGAATTATCACATCAGAAATGGAGTAAATCATATGACGAATTTGTTATCAGAAGAAAAAAGTCTTCCTCAAAAAATATCAGAGGACATTATTGCACTTATTTTAGAAGAAAACTTACAACCAGGAGATAAATTACCGAATGAAACCATTCTCTCAGAACGTCTGAATGCAGGAAGAAGTTCTGTCCGGGAAGCCATGAAGCTTCTCGCATCCCGAAATATTGTTACAATCCGACAGGGCTCTGGTACCTATATTGCTTCTTCCCCCGGAATGGTGGATGACCCACTGGGCTTTACCTTTATCGGCAATAAGCAAAAGCTGATCAATGACCTTCTGGAAGTGCGCTTCCTCCTTGAGCCCCCTATTGCTGCAATGGCAGCCACACGCGCCGATAAAAAAGACATAAAAAAAATCACCGCTTTATGCGATGATGTTGAAAATTTATTAAATAATGGTGAAGATCATACGATGAAGGATATTGAATTTCATACAACGATCGCTATGAGCAGCAAAAATCTTGTTGTCCCAAGACTGATCCCTGTGATCAATAGTTCCATCCCTCTTTTT
>ENA-OPSV01002009-OPSV01002009.1-human-gut-metagenome-genome-assembly--contig:-NODE-2009-length-12854-cov-2.622627_pt1 | contig 12854 bp, 8 predicted proteins | sample MGYA00241460_ERZ501912 | MGnify/ENA primary metagenome ERZ501912 (study PRJEB25962, sample SAMEA2042402) | human gut metagenome | biome: human gut; feature: human-associated habitat; material: faeces...
AGGCCAAAGGCCGCCGCCAGCGGCTTGGCGAAAAAGATGCTGCCGATGCCGCCCACCAGCAGCATGACCAGCACCGAAAGCCGGGTACACGCGGCAAACATGCTGCGCCCGGTGGAACCGGCAGGCGGTTCGTGGTAAAAGCGCAGCAGGCTTTGATCCAGCCCAAGCATGCCCACGTTCATCAGCGACATGGTGTATGCCATGAAGGAAGCAGGAACGGCGTAGCTTTCGGCGGGCAGGACGCCCTTGATGATAAGCGCTGCGCCGGAAATGCCAAAGCCAAGGTAGGTGGCAATGGAGTATTTCATCACATTTCCGGCAAAGCTTTCAGTTTTTTTCGGTTCAGACATGGCAGGCTCCCATTTGCAGCGGGCGCACCGCAGCGCGCCGGAAAAACAACTTTATTTTACATATGGCCGGATGCGCGCTTCCATGCGCTGAATCTCCTCCGGCGGGATATAGGCTTTGTCCACATAACCGTAAATGCGCTGGGCAAAGTTGGCCAGCGGCGGGCAGAAGGCAAACACCCGTTTGGGTTCCCACTTGTGGCGGTACAGCATGTGTACCCCCGCCAGTGCGCAGAACTTGAGCAGGTTGAAGTGCGGCGTAAAGCCGGGCCCCATCGGTTCATCCCGCGGGGGATTTTTGTACACTTCCTCCAGCAGGTCGGCCATCCGCTTGTAGGCCGGGGCAGGGGAAGGGTCAAAATAGCCCTCAATCACATCCCGTGCAATGGGGAACGGCGGGTTCGGCTGCGCCATGGCAGCGGCAAACTCCGGGTAGCTAGTCACATAGTGAGCATCCTTGTAGATGACGGGGTCGTACTCGTGCTCGATGGGCACCGGGCGCAGGATATGGCAGCTTTTGCCCGCCATGTATACTTCGGCCACAGCGGTGCTCATCCAGATGGAGATGGAATCCGCCGCCACAATCCACTGCTTGACGGAATCCGCAAAAATCACATGGAAGTTGGGGCGTTTGGCGGCCAGCTCGTCCAGGGCTTTGCATTTCCATTCGCTGGGATGGCGGCGGTATACCAGTTCCACCTCCGGGTGGTCACCCAGGTAGCGGTCAAACCAGGCCAGCGTTTTTTCCATCGAAACGCGGTTGGTGCGGGCAAAGCCGGAAAAATCCGTTCCCGCCATTTTGGAAAGCTCGGCCACTTCCTGGTCGGTCATGCTGGCATAGCCAAAGCTGGAAATGTACAGGTGCAGCTGTTTGGCGGGGTCAAGGCCGAATTCCTTGCACAGGGTTTCCTTATCCTTAAAGTAGCCCTTGAACTCCGGCCGCAGAAAGTCCATCATCACAGCGCCGGTCACGGGGGTGTTCTTGGCATCCATGCCATGGGCCTGTAACCGCTGGGCAGTGCGCTGGCCCCAGCAAGTCTGCACGCAGCGCTTGGCGTTGCCGTTCATGTTGAACCAATCGCCCTCCTCCTGCGTGTCGGAGAGCATCTGCTCCCAGTGCAGGTTGACGATCTTGTTGCATCTGCCAATGTTGTTGTACACATGGCTGTTGATGGCTTCGTTGTCATACATGCAGCTGGCAACCAGAACTTCCGGCTTGTCTTTGCCAAACAGGCGCAGATCTTTGGCATCCAGCAGCTGGCGGATGCGCACGGTGTAGCCGCGGCGCTCCAGCTCCAATTTGAGCAAAAGATCACTCTCATATTCCCGAACGGTGTGTTCGTACAAAATCAAAAAGTCCAGTGCCACAGGGGACCTCCTTTTTGGGGTGGGGCAGCATCAGCGCTGCATATCATCAAACAGTTCGGCTGTCCAGTCCGGCAGGCCGTATTTTTCGTCCAGGTGGAACCCGTCAAAAAACTGGGTGTCATCATCGGTAATGCAGCTGGTGCACCATTCGTAATTCAGCACGGCAAAATTCTGCTTTTCCAACAGCGGCAGAACTTCGTCCTGCATCACGGCGGTAATGCCAAAGGCATCGCATACCTCGGTGCGCACATTGGCGGCCATGGGGGGCAGCACAATGGTCAGCTCCACGCCGCGGTCTGCGCAGCGCTGGGCCATAGCCAAAAACTCCGCCAGCTCGGTTTCGTTCAGTGTCCAGTTCTGGCAGCGGGTGGTGATCAGCGCCGGGTACTCATATAGCTTTTTGTGCAGCGGAATCGTGTTCCCGGCATCATCCAGGTAATCCGCCGCGGTCCAGTCGCCGGATTCAATGGTGTCCGGCGTGCCCTTTACGGTGTCCATAAACACGGTCAGGGCGTTCACGTTGTATTCCAGGTTCAGACAGTAGGCCAGCGGGTTGCGCAGGGTAGCTTCCAGCGCCGAAAAACGGTCGGTGTTATAGCTGCTGTTTAAGGTGTAGAACGAAAGCTCAAACAGAATGCGGTCCACCTGGTTGCCGGAATCCAGCACATAGTTGGCAAGGTCCACACATTCCTTCAGGGAAGCACCACCAAAGGCCAGGTTCTGCCAGCTTTGCCCGGTCAGGGAATCCACAAGGTCCATATCAAAGTGGGCCAGGCGGCTGTCCCCGATGATCAGGTTGGTGCCGGGGCTCTGCTCATAGGCGCGCACACGGGCCACCGGCTGGCTGGAAGAGGCTGTTTTTTTGATGCCAAAATAATTGTTTGGCTCAAACGCCACAAAAAAGGCAAACCACAGATAGACCGGCACGAACAGCAGCGCCAATTTTTTGATGATATGCTTCACGCCGGAAATCTCCTTTTTTCCATAAGATTAAAATCCTGCATAGGGGCCGAACGCGTTGGCGTTAAAGCCGCCGCTCTGCATGATGTACCCCACCAGGATAAAAACGATCAAAACAACATACAGCGCATTGCGGTGCTTGGCTCTTGCCAGGGCAACCTCAGCCGGTTTGTTTTTGCAGGCAAAATTGCGCCGGTGATCCAGCCAGATGCCAAGCGCCAGCGCCAGCGCAGCGAACGCCCAATAAGCCGCTACCATAATGGTATTGGCGTAAAAGCCGGTATACGCTGTGCTGTACAGCTCCCCGGCAAAGCGGGCGGGGGACCAGCTGTTCATCAGGCAGCGGCCCAGGTAGACGAAAGCATCGCCAACGCCCAGGTTTTCGGCCATGCCGGAAAGGTTGCCGGACCCCACGCGGAAGAACACCATGCTGATGGTCCACAAAACAAACACCACAACCCGCTTGCCCCACAGCACACGGGCCGGGGTGCCGCGCTTTTTGGGTTTGCCAAAGCGGCGGTGCAGCAGCTCTTCGCCCACGCGGTAAACCGCCTGCAGCAGACCCCAGATGATGAATGGCGCGGTGCTGCCGTGCCAGAAGCCGGAAGCAAAGAACACGCAGAACACGCACAGCTCGGTGGGCAGGCGGCCAAAGCGGCCAAGATCTGCCCAGGCCAGCGGCATAAAGAGATAATCCTGCAGCCAGGAAGAAAACGAGATGTGCCAGCGGCTCCAGAAGCCGGAAAAGTTGGTGGCGTAAAACGGGGTCTTAAAGTTTTCCGGCAGGTCCAGCCCCAGCACAAGGCCGGTGGCACGGGAAATCTCGGAATAGCCGGAAAAGCTGAAATACAGATAAAAAGTGTACATCACCGCGGTCAAAATCAGCATGGGGGCGCTGTAGTCCGCATAGTGGGGGAAAACCGTATCCACCACCATGTTCAGCACATCCGCCACGGCAATGTATTTGAACAGCCCCAGCGCATATAGCCGCAAAGCGCGCACCGTGCGGGCGGCATCAAAGCGGTGCTCGGCGCTCAACTGCGGCAGCAGCGCACCGGCGCGGCAGATGGGCCCCTGGGTGACGGTGGCAAAAAAGTTGAGGAACAGCGCCAGCCGGATAAAGCTGGTTTCCACCTCGCAGTCGCCGCGGGCGGCGTCGATCAGGTAGGCGATTGCGGCAAAACTGGTAAAGCTGATGCCCAGCGGCATGGCTACCGCGCGCCAGCCGTGCAGCACCCCGCCCAACAGGCCGTTATACTTAAAAAAGGCCAGAATGCCCAGCATACCGATCACGCCAAGGCGCAAAAAGGCGGTTTTGTGTGCGCCGCCCCGCCAGGCAAGGCCGCGGCCGCACAGGTAGGTGAACACCGCCAGCGCAATGGTGACCGGCAGCATGGCCGGCATGGCCAGCGCATAAAACACCCACGAAGCTCCCAGCAGAAACACCGGCTGCATGCGCACCGGCAAATGCAGGTAAACGGCAGCCACAACCACCAAAAATGCACAGTATTGCAGGCTTTGCAGCCCCATGAGCGCAACCTCCAGACCTAATAGGAGCGGTACCGCACAACGCGCGGCGTGCCGCAAAAAATCCACAGGCAGCAAGGATAAAATAAGACCGCCTGCACCCGCAATATGGCAAAATGGCGCAATATCACAGATTAACTAAACTATTATACCTGTTTTGCCTACTAATGTAAAGTGGGCCGCCACGCGGGGGCAAAATACGCACGAAAAAAACGTAAAGAATACTGTTTGCACAGCGGCAACAAAAGCGGCGTTAAAATGTGATAACAAAGAGCAAAACGCAGAATAAGAGGCAGGCCTACTAGGTGTGATAAGTTTCCTGGAACGGTTGCACTGAATACGCGAAAATGATATACTATCATAGTAATAAAAAATAGGCTGGGTGTGTACCAAACTGTCCGGCGGTTGAAATGCTGGTGGGACGGACAGTTTTTGCGGGACTGCAAGCAGGGTTCCGCTGCAGGCTTACGGGAGTGAAAAATATGAAAGTTGTAATTCTTGCCGGCGGCTATGGCACGCGCATTTCGGAAGAAAGTAAGTTCAAGCCGAAACCGATGATCGAAATCGGCGGTATGCCCATTTTGTGGCATATCATGAAAGAGTATTCTTACTATGGCTTCAATGATTTTGTGATCTGCGCCGGGTACAAGCAGCATATGATCAAGGAGTGGTTTGCGGATTATTTCCTGCATACCAGTGATGTGACCTTTGACTTCACCCAGGGCAACGAGATGATCGTGCATGACCAGCACGCCGAGCCGTGGCGCGTGACGGTGGTGGATACCGGCCTGAACACGATGACGGGTGGCCGCATCAAGCGGGTGCAGAAATATATCGGCAACGAAACCTTTATGATGACCTATGGTGATGGCGTCTGCGATGTGAACATTGCCGAACTGGTCAAGTTCCATAAGCAGCATGGCAAGCTGGCAACCCTGACCGCCGTGGTGCAGGAACAGCAGAAAGGCGTGCTGGATATCGGCCAGGACAATGCGGTTCAGGCGTTCCGTGAAAAGAGCGTCAACGATGGGGCTATCATCAACGCGGGCTATATGGTGCTGGAACCGGAAGTGTTTGATACCATCAGCGGTGATGATACCATTTTTGAGCAGGCCCCGCTGCGCGAGCTGGCAGCCAAAGGCCAGCTGATGAGCTATGTGCACCGCGGATTCTGGCAGTGCATGGATACCGAGCGCGAAAAAAGTATGCTGGAAAAAATGTGGGCGTCTGGCCGTGCGCCCTGGGAAGTGTGGAACCAACAATGAACTTGGAATTTTACCGCGGCAAACGTGTGTTTGTAACCGGGCATACCGGTTTTAAAGGCAGCTGGATCTGCCGCATGCTGGTGGGTGCCGGTGCAGTGGTAACGGGTTACAGCCTGGAACCGCCCACAACCCCCAACCTCTTCTCTCTGGCAGGGCTGGAAGGCAAAATGACCAGCGTGATCGGTGACATCCGCGATTTTGCCAGCCTGAAAGCGGCCTTTGATGCCGCTCGGCCGGAAATTGTGCTGCACCTGGCGGCTCAGCCCATTGTGCGGGACAGCTACAAGGACCCGCGCTATACCTATGAAACCAATGTGATGGGCACCGTGAACCTGTTGGAATGTGTGCGTACCGCCCAAACCCCACCGCGCTCTGTGCTGAACGTAACAACGGATAAGGTGTACCAGAATAATGAATGGTGCTGGGGCTACCGCGAAAACGAACCGTTGGACGGCTTCGACCCCTACTCCAACAGCAAAAGCTGCTCGGAGCTGGTGACCCACAGCTATAAAAACAGCTTTTTTGCGGATGGCAGCGTGGCCATCTCCACTGCCCGCGCAGGTAATGTGATTGGCGGCGGCGATTTTGCCAATGACCGCATCATCCCGGACTGTGTGCGTGCCATGGCAAAAGGGGAGAGCATCGGTGTGCGCAACCCGTATTCCACCCGCCCATACCAGCATGTGCTGGAACCGCTGGCGGCGTACCTGCTGATCGCCCAGCGCCAGTATGAGGATAACCGGTACGCCGGCTATTATAATGTCGGCCCGGATGACTGCGACTGTGTGACGACCGGCACCCTGGTAGACCTGTTCTGCCAGGCGTGGGGCGATGGTGCTGCATGGGAAAACCGCGCTGAGGCAAACGCCCCGCATGAAGCAAACTTTTTGAAGTTGGATTGCAGCAAATTGAAATCCACCTTCGGCTGGAAACCGCGCTGGCATATGGCGGAATGTATGCAAAAGACCGTTGCGTTCAGCAAGGTATGGCTTTCCGGCGGGGATATCCCGGCGGAGATGGACAAAGAAATCAAGGAATTTTTGAGTGAGTAAGGGAGCAGACGATGGCAAATTGGAGCAATGAGGCCGAAGCCCGCGAGCAGATCAAGGCGCTGGTGGCAGAATATTACCATGACTTTAAGGAAAAAAAGGTGGATTTCAAGCCCGGCGACCGCGTTACTTATGCATCCCGCGTGTTTGATGAAAAAGAAATGTGCGCCCTGACCGATGCAACGCTGGATTTCTGGCTGACCACCGGCCGCTTTGCGGATGAATTTGAAAAAGAGTTTGCCAAGTGGATCGGCGTAAAGTTCGCCAACCTGGTCAACTCCGGCTCCTCCGCCAACCTGATTGCCTTTATGGCACTCACCGCCCCGGAACTGGGCGACCGCCAGATCAAAAAGGGCGATGAGGTCATCACTGTGGCATGCGGGTTCCCCACCACTGTCACCCCGGCGCTGCAGTATGGCGCTGTGCCGGTGTTTGTGGATGTGACCGTGCCGCAGTACAACATTGATGTGACCAAGCTGGAAGCCGCTCTTTCCCCCAAGACCAAGGCAGTCATGATCGCCCATACCCTGGGCAACCCGTTTGACCTGTCCGCCGTCAAAGCCTTCTGCGATGCCCATAACCTCTGGCTGGTGGAGGATAACTGCGATGCCCTGGGCACCCAGTACACCATCAACGGCGAAACCCGCTTTACCGGAACCTGGGGCGATATCGGCACCTCCAGCTTCTACCCGCCGCACCACATGACGATGGGCGAGGGCGGCTGCGTGTATACAAACAGCCCGCTGCTGAACCGCCTGATCAAGAGCTACCGCGACTGGGGCCGCGACTGCATCTGCCCGTCCGGCCATGATAACTTCTGCGGCCACCGCTTTGACGGTCAGTATGGCGAACTGCCCGCAGGCTATGACCACAAGTACGTTTACAGCCACTTTGGCTATAACCTGAAAGTGACCGATATGCAGGCCGCCATCGGCTGCGAACAGCTGAAAAAGTTCCCCAGCTTTATCGAGCGCCGCCGCCATAACTGGGACCGCCTGCGCGCAGCCCTGGAACCGGCCGCCGATAAGCTGATCCTGCCGGAACCGGCCGCCAACAGCCGCCCGTCCTGGTTCGGCTTCCTGATTTCGGTCAAGCCGGAATCCGGCCTGGACCGCAACGCCGTGACCCGCTATATTGAGGACCACAATGTCCAGACCCGCCTGTTGTTCAGCGGCAACCTGATCAAGCACCCTTGCTTTGACCAGATCCGCGGCACCGACGCCTACCGCGTGGCAGGGGAGCTGACCAACACTGACTTTATCATGAACAACACCTTCTGGGTCGGCGTGTACCCCGGCATGACCGATGAGATGATCGACTATATGGCGAAGATCATTATTGAAGCGGTGAACCAGTAAAAAGCGCTGATAAGATGAATCAATAAGAAAAAGCAAAGTCGGGCTGATAAGAAAAAAACTGGCTGCTGCACGGCGGTAATTATCAATACAGGCTTTGCTTTTTTGATTGCTTATAAAAAAATAATAAAGGAACGGGATCCATGCAAAAAATGTTGGCACTGTTGGGAGCAAAAAGCAAAGAGGAATTTGTTGCGCTGCTTGCACAGTTTATCAAGTTTGGCCTTGTTGGCGTAAGCAACACGGCGGTATCAATGGCGGTGTATTATATCTTTTTGTGGATCAGCCCAGACCTGTATATGGTAGGCAGCGTTCTGGGAACAATTTTGAGCATTGCCAATGCCTTTTTTTGGAACGATAAGTTTGTGTTTACCGGGAATGCAAACGATTGGCGCAGTAAACTGAAACGCCTTGGAAAAACATATGTCAGCTACGGCGGCACGTCGATCCTTTCTAATGTTTTGCTTTGGATAGAGGTTACGTTCTTCAGCGTAAGCAAAACGATCGCGCCGATTGTAAATTTGCTGGTCACGATTCCGCTGAATTTTATCATCAACAAGTTGTGGACATTTAAGGAAAGATAAACGACAAAATGTTTCCCGTCAACGATGTGGAGCTTATCCGGCACGGAAAAGTGCGGTATCGGGATCCCTAACCATCATCCGACGCAACGAGGTTGGTTGGCGGTGCTTTATTGTTGAAAATAAGACTGCAAAATATATCGGTAAAAAATATGGGAAACCAGGGAATATCTGATACATAACCGGGAACAGAAATAGGGCAAGGCTGTGTATGGACAACATGACAACAAATAACGAGAATAAATCTGGTATCAGCATTGGATTAGATCAGCTGTTGCCGGAAGATAACAAATCGGTGCAGCTGGGACTGAATTATGGCCAGAATGAATGCAACAGCCAGCGCGTGCTGAAAGAGAATAACACGAAATGGGGAAAAGGCCTTTTTGGTAAAAAAGGAAGAGGGAGCAATCCGTTCTGGAAAAAAACGGCCAAGCTGTACTGTGTACTCAGCGCAGTGTGTGCCATTGTGGTTATGGTAACGCTGTATGTTACCCATGGTGATTTTCTTTCGTACTTTTTATACCATGATACACTGGATGTCGGCATGGATTTTTTCCATAGCATTGAATATGTTCGTGGACGCCAGCCGTATGCGGTGTTTGACACACTGTATCCGCCCTTGGCAAATTTGTTCTTTTATGCCCTGTTTTTACTGGTGCCTGCTTCGGTATCTGATAACTGGACCTATGACTTTGAGGCGTCAGTTGCCATGCGCGGCACAGAAACTGATTTACGCACAACACAGTCGTGCTTTTTGCTATACGTCTTTTTTGTGGTGCTGGCGGTTCTTTTGCTGGCGGTTTTGCTCCGTGACGTGATGCAAAATGCCCAGTGGGCCAGGGCCAGTACGTTTTTTGCCTTGTTCAGCTTTGGTGTGCTTAATGCGGTAGACCGCGGCAATATTATTTTGCTGGCGGCGGGGCTTTCGCTTTTTTTCGTCATGTATCACCGTTCAAAGCGCGCATGGGTGCGGGAACTGGCATTGGTTGCACTGGCAATAGCAGCCGGACTTAAAATTTATCCCGCATTCTTAGGTGTTATGCTTTTAAGAAACCGGGATTTCAAAGCAGCAATCCGCACGGTGTTTTATGGCATTGCAGCGTTGGTGCTTCCGGTGTTTGCCTTCCAGGAGGGCGTGTACGGCTTGCAGCTTTGGCTGAAGATTTTGTTCTCTTTTGGAAGTAAAAGTAAAACACCTTGGGCAGGCAATGGCATCAACAGCATGTTCGCACATGGGGCGCATCTGGTGGACCTGATTGCCGGAACCAGCAATGCAACGGTATCTTTTTTTGCAGCAGCCTTTGCTGTGGCGGCGGTACTGGTTGTGTGTGCTCTGCTCTGCCGCCAGGAATGGCAGGCGTTGCTGCTGATTACCGTGGCTATGATGTACCAAAGCCAGGGCAACTATATTTACTGCATGGCGCTGATTCCGCTGGCGTATTTTCTTGCACAGGAAAAGGTGATGACACGTCAAAATATATTGCCTTTTGCGGTTTTGATGGTATTTAATCTGCCGCTTCCAATCTTTGAAGAGCGTAACTCTTATATTCGCAACACCATTGTACAGTTGGCAATACTGACAGCTATCATCTGGGGCGTTGTACAGGCAGTAAATTGTGTGTTGGCAGCGCTGAAAACCAAAAAGCCTGAACAATCAAAACTAGATAAAAAAGCTGCACGCAGCACGCTGGTTACTTTCGGCGCTTCACTGGGGGCATTGGCAGTTTCCCTTGCCGTTTTCTATGGCGTGTGGGTGCTGTATAATGCGCCGTCTATTACCATGCAGCTGGGGGATGGCATTTATAACACAGAATATTATACTCCTGAAAACTCCAACAAAGAGCTGCCGTTTTACTGGTGCAAGAAAAGTGCGGAGATCAAACTGGTAAACCCGCAGCTGAATACGGAAAGGTACACCTTTACCTTTACAGTGGGGGATTATTTCTTTGATATTTCTGACCGCCCCAGCATTACCATTACCTTCGGTGACAGTAGCCAGACCTTTGTGGTCAGCCAGGAAAACATGAAAATCCGCTATACTGCGGATATTCCTTTTGGTGAAAGTACAATCGATATTAGCTACAGCGGCAAGCGGGTCGATGCCCCGCAGGATTCCAGAACTTTGTATTTTGTAATGGTTCAGCCGCAGCTTGAACGGATTAAATAAAAGGAGGCCCCCCAATGAAACAGCGTCTGGCCGATTATGTGGCCGATTTTCTTGCGGCGCACGGCGTTACGGATGTGTTCAGCGTGGTGGGCGGCGGCGCCATGCATCTGAATGATGCACTGGGCCACCACCCGGCGCTGCATGTTACCTATAACCATCATGAGCAGGCAAGTGCCATTGCGGCGGAAGCATATGCCCGTATTGATAACAAAATTGCCGCCCTGTGCGTTACCACTGGCCCCGGCGGCACCAACGCCCTGACCGGTGTGGTGGGCGGCTGGCTGGATTCCATCCCTATGTTTGTAATCTCCGGCCAGGTTCGGTACGATACCACGGCCCGCTATGCCGCGCAGTTTACCGATGGCCTGCCCCTGCGCGCGGTGGGCGACCAGGAGTACGACATCACCAAATCTGTTGCCCCCATGACCAAATACGCCACGATGCTGGAGGACCCGAACCAGATCCGCTATGTGCTGGAAAGAGCCTGGCACCTGGCAACCACCGGTCGCCCCGGCCCGGTGTGGATCGATATCCCGGTCAACTATCAGGGCGGCTACATTGAAACCGACAGCCTGCCCGGCTATGACCCGGCGCAGGACGATGCCCGGCTGCCGCCCCCGGTGGACGATGCCACCGTGCAGATGGTGCTGGAAAAGATCCGCCACGCCAAGCGCCCGGTGTTCCACGCCGGATACGGCATCCGGCTTTCCGGCGGGTACGCAGCGTTCCGCGCCGTGGCGGAAAAGCTGAACATCCCCATTGTGACCTACTGGAACGCCGTGGACCTGATCGAGGACGAAAACCCGCTTTACTGCGGTCGTGCCGGCAATATGGGCGACCGCCCCGGCAACTGGGCCATCCAGAACGCAGACCTGATTCTGGCTGTGGGTACCCGCATTTCCATCCGCCAGGTGGGCTATAACTGGAAAACCTGGGCCCGCGCGGCGGAAGTCATCATGGTGGATATTGACCGCGCCGAGATGAAAAAGCACACCCTGCATGTGGAGCACCCCGTGTGGGCGGATGCCAAGGACTTTCTGCAAAAGCTGGATGCCGCCGCAGCGCCGCTGACCCCTGTCAGCCAGGCAGCGGACTGGCTGGCAACCTGCCAGCGATGGAAAAAAGATTACCCCGCCGTGCTGCCGCGCCAGTGGGAAGAAAACGGCACCACCGCCAATGTGTACGCCTTTGTGCGCTACCTCAGTTCCCGCCTGCCGGAAAACAGCCTGACCGCAGTTTCCAACGGTGCCTGCTGCGTGGTGGGCAATCAGGCGTATGTCATCCAAAAAGGCAGCCGCATGGCCAACAACAGCGCCATTGCCAGCATGGGTTACGGCCTGCCCGCCGCCATTGGCACTTGCATTGCAGGCGGCCGCCGTACCACCATCTGCCTGGAAGGCGATGGCTCTATCATGATGAACCTGCAGGAATTGCAGACCATCCTGACAAATAAGCTGCCGATCAAGATTTTCCTCATCAACAATAACGGTTACCACTCCATCCGCCTGACCCAGAACAACCTGTTCAAAGACCATTGCAAGATCGGCATTGGGCCGGAGAGCGGGGATCTGTCCTTCCCGGAGTTCCGCAAAATTGCCGAAGCGTTCGGCTACCCGTATTCCTGCGCACATTCCAACGCTGAGATGAAACAGGTGGTGGATGCCGCCCTTGCCGCAGAAGGCCCGACTTTCTGCGAGATCTTTACCGATACCCAGCAGGTCTGGGAGCCGAAGAGCGCCACCAAGCGCCTGCCGGACGGCACACTGGTCAGCCCACCGCTGGAGGACCTGGCACCATTCCTGCCGCGGGAAGAGCTGGAACAGCAGATGTTTATCCCCATGGTGCCGGAGCAGTGAGTGATGATAGAACGTAACATTAAAACCGTAATCGTAACCGGCCCCACCGGGGCCGTGGGCGCAGCATTGTGCAGCCGGCTGCTGCAGGCCGGGTGTACCGTGGTGGCGGTCTGCCGCCCGCGGGCCGTAGCGCTGCCCAAGGACGCAAACCTGTATGTAGTTGCCTGCGATGCCGCCAACCTGGCGGATTTGCCGCAGTGCATGGCCGCAGCCGGGCTGCCCGTGCAGGCGGATGCCTTTTTCCACCTGGCGTGGGCGCACACCATTGGCGCGGGCCGCAATGATATGCCGGCTCAGATTGAGAATATCCGCTATACCATTGATGCCGTGCGCACCGCGGCGGCAATGGGCTGCCGTGTGTTTGTTGGTACCGGCAGCC
>ENA-OPSV01002014-OPSV01002014.1-human-gut-metagenome-genome-assembly--contig:-NODE-2014-length-12816-cov-7.195753_pt1 | contig 12816 bp, 16 predicted proteins | sample MGYA00241460_ERZ501912 | MGnify/ENA primary metagenome ERZ501912 (study PRJEB25962, sample SAMEA2042402) | human gut metagenome | biome: human gut; feature: human-associated habitat; material: faeces...
AGTATTATACTCAGGAGACCAGGGATCATGAATTATACAAATTATTGTCTTCATATATTTCCACTGGAATTCTGGAAGGATTTTCCAACTTAGATGGATTCATTGATAATTTAGCATTATGTGCCCTTATTCACAAACATCCTACATTTACTGCTGAAAAGGAAATCCGAATCGCACCATATTTTGTAACGGACAACGATCCTCATATCGAATACAAAACATTCAATATAATAAAAGAGTTCTACATTTTAGATTTACAAAAAGTCTTAGAAACAGAAAATATGCACAGGGAAGATATTATCAATTCAATTATTATCGGACCACGTTCATCCCAGAATCCAAAAGATTTGGAAAACTACTGCAGACATCTTGGGTTGCATAAACTGGCTCAAAATATAAAAGTATCTGATTGTCCATTGCGTTAATAGATAAGAGGTTCCACTTACAGTGTGGAATCTCTTTTTCTGTCGAAACTCATTTAATGATTTTTGTTGTTGTCGGTTGCTTCATATAGTACACTGTCGTTATAATTATTAACCGGCAATGGAAAGAATGAGGAAATCGTATTGGATACCACAGATTACACTTCATGTGCAGAGATCGAAGAAGCAAAGAAAGCGTTTTTCGAAACCAAAAGGAATCGAAAAACGCTTTTTCATATATGACATATAAAAAAATGGGATCATAAACGATAGCATATTATTTGCGAATATCTACTAGTCCCTTTTTCAGTATATATTCAGAGAACTCATACGAAGCTCCGTCCCCAGTCACATTCAGATACAGATTTTTAAGGTCGTTTTCATTTACGATCCAGGCCATGTTCAGCTGCACACTTTCGCCTGGTTTTATAGAGGAAATATAGTTTCCACCGTTGCCATAATTTTCAGAGACACTATAATATACCATTCCTCCAGTCTTTGCCACGCCGTCCCAGCTAATGTAGTCATAGCCATCGCCGGCCTGTTCTGTTGGAATGTAAAGCTGTACTTTTCCATTTTCCTTAGTCAGGGTCAGTAAAGCACCAAGATAAAGCATATGGTCGATTTCCTCATTTGAATGATTGGTATAGGTAACTGTAACATAGACCAGTTTCTGATTCACTTCCTCTGACTTCACAATTTCATCCAGGGAATCGATTCCGTCGCCAGATTTCACATAATTCAATGTGTTTGTAGATAGCTTTCCATCAGCATCAATGGCTTCCGCCCATTCTTGTGGTATTTTGTCCGGATCGAGAAGCTGAAGATCATCAGAAATTTGAACAGAATCTACCTTTGCAGAAATCGTTTTTTCCAGATATTCACCATTTGTGTTTTCACCAATCACATCCAGATCAAAGGTGTCACCAATTTGGTAAATGGGTAGTTTTTTCTCATTTACAGAAGTACTTATTTCATCATTATCATCTTCTGTCTTTTCAGATATCATCTCTCCGCTCCATGTAGGTAATCCGGCGGTCTTTACCATAGTCGTGTTTCCCTCAATCACCAGATTTTCTGCAACTTTTATGGCTTCATCCTTTGACACATCATCTCCGATGTAGATCATAAGCACACGATATAAATCCGGGCAGACAAGGTAAATTCTCTGGTTAATAGCCCCGTTTTCGGTAATGCTATTATATTTGAGATATATCCCCTGGTATTTTCCAAATGTACGCTCTTCACTATCAATAACATTCTGATCCTGTACTACCTGTCCCAGATCATTTTTATCCAACAGGACAAATGAAAAACTGAACCCGCCAGTCATGCCATGCTCAGGATATTGGAGATGGTACTCGTCAATCCAGCTCATGCCCTCCGGAACATATTTAGCAGACAGATCTACCTCTGGGACCTCATCTGGAAGCACGGTCTTCTTTGCTGCATCACCAGCATCAATTTTGACTGAAACACCATAAGAACCCTGTTTTTCCAAAAACCAGTGATACAGATTTACTCCTGCATATACTGCCGTGGAAACTGCCAGCACACACGCAGCTGCCACTGCGGCAACTTTCGGAGCTGTCCATCGTTTTCTTCTTCGCAGATTCGACACTTTATTATTCGCCAGCTGCTTTGCCACCTCATTTTGAATCATATTATGGATAAAATCCGGTGTTTCGGGAATATCGTTTTTCATATCTTCTAATCTCATATTGACACCTCCTGTAATTCCTGCCTTAATTTTCCTCTTGCCCTTGCAAGTCTCTTTTGAACAGCACCTTCCGATATTTCAAGGATCTGGGCGATTTCTTTTACACTGAAATCTTCTATATAGTATAGAATAACGGGTAAACGCAGTTCCTCTTTTAAGGAATTTACGGCTGTATACAATTCACTGTAATTCTTTGTTTTTTCTGATTCCGGTTCCTGTCTGTCAGCCAGATTTTCCAATGGGATAAATTTACTGGATTTACGCACAAGGCTGTAACATTCGTTGATTAAGATACGGATTAACCAGGTCCGGGCATAGTTATCGTTTTTTAATGTGCCGACGTTGGAAAAAGCCTTCACAATTGTTTCTTGAATAGCATCTGCACAGTCATAGTCACTAAATAAAATTGTTTTTGCAGTTGAGTATAATTGTCTTTCTGAATCTAGGATCAGAGATCCAAGTTGTTCCTTTGTCATTTAAACATCACCTCTTTTTTGCCAGCCAGCATTTTCTTTACATCTATTAGACGTGCAGAAATCAAAAATATCCCTAATAATTTATTCTTTTTCTTATAAATGGACAAGTTCGTGGTTTTGCACAAAAAAAGATGTCTACTTTCGATAGTATTCCATAATGAAAGAGATAAAACAAGTATTTGCAAAAGGATATTTTTAAAATTAGATTTGTTCATGGGTGTTATTTGTGATTACTTTCATGCTAATGTGTATTATCATATTAGCATGAAAGGAGAATCTATATGACTCAATTTGAAAAATTAGATTTGTTGTTGCGTGAATGTGGAGGGACAATTCAGACATTTCAAGTTCTAAATAATGGAATTAGTAAGTCTGTGTTTTATGCATATGTGAAGGAACGAGGATTAGAACAAGCTGCTCATGGTGTGTATGTATCGCCGGATACGTGGACAGATGCAATGTACCTTTTGCATTTACGTTGTGGTCAAGCTGTATTTTCTCATGAAACTGCATTGTTTTTTCATGATTTAACGGACAGAGAGCCTTTGAAATACACCATAACAGTAAGAACTGGATATAATCCAAGTCGTTTGCAGGAAGACGGTTTTCAAGTGTACACAGTAAAAAAGGATTTACATGAAATAGGAATCATAGCTATGCAGACATCATTCGGACATTCCGTTCCCGTTTATGACATGGAGAGAACAATTTGTGATCTGCTTCGTAGCAGAAAAAATGTTGAAATGCAGGTCTTTCAAGACGCATTGAAACAATATGCAAAACGTAAGGATAAAAACTTACGGATGCTTATGAAATACGCAGCTATGTTTCATGTTGAAAACATACTTAGACCATATTTGGAGGTGTTACTTTAGATGATAACAACGGCAAGACAATTAAAGGATTTAATTCGTAATATGTCAAAGAAAAAATCCGCAGATGCACAGATTTTGATGCGGAATTATATGATGGAACGTTTTTTAGAACGAATTTCTTTATCAGAGTATAAAAACCAGTTTATATTAAAAGGTGGAATGCTTGTGGCGGCAATGGTTGGTCTGGATGCCAGAGCTACTATGGATCTGGATGCTACCATAAAAGGCACTAATGTTAGTGTGGAGGATGTAGAAATGATTATATCCCAAATTATATCAATTCCACTGGACGATGGTGTTTCATTTCGGGTCAAACGGATATCGGAAATCATGGAAGAAGCAGATTATCCTGGTGTTCGTGTAAGCATGGAAACGAAATTTGATGGTGTAATCACACCATTAAAGATTGATATTTCTACAGGGGATGTAATTACACCAAGAGAAATCAAGTACAAATTTAATCTTATGCTTGAAGACCGCACTATTGAGGTATGGGCATATAATCTGGAAACGGTATTGGCTGAAAAATTGGAAACTGTTGTTAGTCGAAACGTTACAAATACACGAATGAGAGATTTTTATGATATTTATATTTTACAAAAGTTGTATGGAGAACAACTCCAAAAACAAGTTTTATGGACTGTACTTGTGGCTACAGCCAAAAAAAGGGGAACATTAGACCTGATAGAAGCTGAGGATATAAGAGAAATATTTGATGAAATTGAATCAAGTCCGGTTATGGAGACCTTATGGAAAACATATCAAAAAAATTATTCTTATGCTGCTGATATTTCATGGCATGCAATTGTGAAGTCAATCTGTGCATTATATGGAAGTATATTGGAGAATATGTATGACACATAAAAAACTGATATGTAAATTACGTTAGCATTTTGAGTTGCCTAAATTCGAAAGTTAGGAAAATCTTAATAATTTCTCAGGCAATCCATTGTGAATTTAGATGTTGTATTTGCTATACTTAATTGGATATATGAGCAAAGGAGTTGAAAATATGTCTGAAAAGATATTGATTATAGATGACGAGCAAGATATAGCGGATCTGTTGGAGGTCTACTTGAAAAACGAAAATTACGTCGTTTATAAATTTTACTGCGCAACGGATGCCATGTCGTGTATTGAAAGCGGCGACATTGATCTTGCCATTCTGGATATTATGCTCCCGGATATGAACGGCTTTTCACTTTGCCAGCTTATCCGAAAGAAATACACTTATCCAATCATAATGCTAACGGCTAAAATTGAGGAAACGGATAAAATAACGGGGCTGACATTGGGAGCGGACGATTATGTGACAAAACCCTTTCGCCCACTTGAAGTAGTTGCCAGAGTGAAAGCGCAGTTAAGACGTTACAAGAAATATTCACCCGGTATCATCACAGAGAAAATTCCATCGGAACTTTCCTATAACAAATTGTGCTTGAATGTGCAGACCCATGAATGTCTGTTAGACGGGGAACCTGTTTCTCTAACCCCGACAGAATTTTCTATTCTCCACGTCCTTTTGTCAAGTGCTGGAAATGTTGTAAGCATTGAGGAACTGTTTCATGCGGTTTGGAAAGATGAATACTACTCTAAAAACAGCAGCACAATTACTGTGCATATCCGGCATCTGCGCGAGAAACTGAACGATACTTCCGATACTCCGCAGTATATTAAAACGATTTGGGGTGTCGGCTACAAAATTTAAGCGAAAGGAGAACGCTATGAAGAGAAAATCAAATTGTTTGGCAACTATTTTATTCTTAATTTATCTGGCACTTCTGGTTTGGATCATACTGTTCAAACTACAGTTTTCAATCAGTGATCTGGATAAAGTAAGGAGTATAAACCTTATTCCTTTTCACTATGACAAAGAAGTTGGCGCAGCATTTCACTTAACAGAGGTACTCGAAAATTTCTTGATTTTTGTTCCTATGGGCATTTATCTTCAAATGCTTCTGCCAAGAACAAAATTATATGTGAAGTTCATGCTGATTGCTGGAACAAGTTTTTTATTGGAAACTATGCAGTATATCTTAGCAGTCGGACGTTCTGATATTACTGATGTACTTACAAATACGGCAGGTGGTCTTTTGGGGCTTGCTGTATATTCGATGGCAGCCCGGTTAATCGGAAATAGAATAAAAGCAAACAGACTGTTTTCCATTCTGGCAGGCATAGTAAGTGTTGTCGTGATTGGTCTGCTTGGCTTTCTTCTGTTTGCTAATCGGTAGGAGGTGTATTCTCATGTCGAATAAAGAAATGACAACAGAAAAGCGCCTTAAAGTGCGCTTATACCTATCATTGCTGGTTTATACCGTTGTTGGATATGGTTTGACCCTTATCTTGGACTACATCTTTTCAAAATTTGACAACGGTATTTTTGCATGGCTCTACTGGCGGCTTGATCTGCTTTTTATTTTGTATCTGATGCTCGGCTTTATATGTATCTTCAATTACTATTGGAAAAAGCCGTGGGGCTATCTGGATGAAGTAATTGACGCAACCCAAACGGTCTATGAGCAGAACAATCATACAGTATCGTTGTCTGAGCCACTGAAAGAACTGGAGGAACAGCTCAATCAGATTAAAATGTCTGTTCTGTTGAGCAAGCAGGCTGCAAAGCAGGCAGAAGAAAAGAAAAATGAAATTATTATGTATCTGGCACATGATATACGCACCCCTCTCACAACGGTAATCGGCTATTTGAGCCTGCTCCATGAAGCCCCTGACATGCCTGAACAGCAAAAGGAAAAGTATGTAAAAGTGGCGTTGAATAAGGCAGAGCGCCTTGAAAAGCTCATCAATGAACTTTTTGAAATTACCAAGTACAATGCACATACGGTTATTATCAAAAAAGAAACTGTGGATTTACATTGTCTGATTGCGCAGGTAATAGATGAAATATATCCGACACTCTCCGCAAATGGCAATACAGCGGTATTTACTGCGGAGGATAACTTATCCGTGAACGCTGACCCTGAAAAACTGGCGAGAGTTTTCAGTAATCTTTTACGAAATGCTGCGTCATATAGTTACCCGCAGACAGAAATCACTATATCCGCCAAACGGTTAGAGCATGATATTCAGATCACTTTTGAAAATCATGGAAAAACAATTCCACAGGAACAGCTTAACAGTATATTTGAAAAATTCAATCGCTTGGATGATGCTCGGCTTTCTAATACAGGTGGTGCGGGACTTGGTCTTTCTATTGCGGAAGAAATTATACATTTACATGGTGGAAAGATTACTGCATCCAGTCAAAACGAAACCATAGACTTTGTGATTACATTACCACTTTCCGCTTAGGAAAATAAGAATGTGATCTTAGGAATTACTTAGGAATTTAAGCGTGTGATTTTTGAGATTGAAAAGCCTTTGTTCGGTACAATGATTATCGAACAAGGGCTTTTTATTGTTCAGCTGAAGCAAAAGAAAGGAGTGTAAGCATGGAACTGAAAATAGAGCATTTAAGCAAGCAGTTCAAAGACAAAACAGCAGTAAATGATGTCAATCTGACATTGACTCCCGGCGTTTGGGGACTTTTGGGGGCGAATGGTGCAGGGAAAACCACGCTCATGCGCATGATTGCTGATATTATGACACCAACCAACGGAGCGGTTTACTATGACGGAAAAGACATTCGAGAGTTAGGTGAAGTCTACCGAAGCAAGTTTGGCTTTCTGCCGCAGGATTTTGGGTATCACCGGGATTTTACGGTCAAAGATTATTTGGAGTATATGGCTGCGCTGAAAGATATTCCTACAAGGGCAACTACCAAAAAGATCAATCATTTGTTGGACATTCTTTCGCTCTCCGATGTGAAAAAGAAAAAAATCTCCAATCTGTCAAGCGGATTGAGGGCAAGGTTTGGAATTGCATAATTCCGACCTCAAAGCTGCCGGAATGTGAAATGCGGCTGCGCATTATCAATCAGCGAGGCGAAGATCACAATCAGGTTTCTATTCGTTATCTGTCCGAACATTCGGAAATTGATGGGTCTGTTACAACGGAGCCACGATTGGAAGATCTGTATCTGTGGTTGTTTCCGCAGACAGACTTGGAAAAGGAGGAGAGATAATATGCGACTCTTTAGACTTGAAATAAAACGTATTTTGAAGTCACGGCGCACCCTGATTTTACTTGCAATCGCACTTTTGCTTTCCGTAGCCATGGCATACCTGCCTATTTCATTTGAGGGTATTAACCGTCCAAACGAAGATGGCACGGTTACAGAATTAGATGGCTTGGCAGCTATCAAGTACAAACAAGATTTATATAAAACATCCGCTGGTGAAGTGACCCCGGATAGGATCAAATCGGCTTTGGAAACTTATCAAAGCTGCGTTCGAGAATATGGGCCAGTCGAGGAAGAGGGCTTTCCTCTGGCTGTATTTATTGAAAAAATCGTCCCGTTCCGTCACTTGCTGATGGGTCTGTCCGAAGCGTTTGCTGATCCATTAACAGGCATTGGTGCTGATTTAATGGATATTGACCCGAATGACATTGACGGAGCCTATTATGAAAAGTGCGCAGAACATTTACAGGATGTCATGCGGAATGAGCAAAGAGAAAACGAAACCGCACAGCAGAAAGCTCTTGAAAAATATTCAGAACTTGATACGCCATTTTATCTTCATTCTGGAATTTCTAAAGATGCATTTGATTATATTGAGTTTTATATTTTGTTCCTTGCTATTTTGTGTGTGGCAATCGCAGCATCTACTTTCGCCGGAGAATATCAAACGGGCGGTGACAGCATCCTGCGAACCACCAAATACGGGCATAAACAATTAGCAATTACCAAAATTCTGGCGGCATTTACACTTTTCGTTGTTACTTTCCTTGTCGGGATCACGGTACACATTCTGATTTTAGATGCAGCGTTCGGGACGGATTGCTTAAAAACATCGTTTCAGATGCGATACTCTATCATTAATCTGCCAAACATCAATCTGGGGCAGTTGCAGATAATTCTCGCAGCAGCGGGCTTACTTTCTGTATTAGCAACGGTTAGCTGTACGTTGTTCCTGTCTGCAAAATGTAAAGACACATTGACAGTTTTGCTGATCTCTATTGTAGTTCTTCTCATGCCGCTTTTTGCTTATGTGGCGATGGGAGCAACATGGCTCTCTACCATACTTCCATCTGCCGGAATTGGTATGCAGAACAATTTCCTTTCTCAGCTTGCAAATTTCAATTATCTGAATATCGGTGGAATGAGTTTCTGGACACCGCATGTTATTTTGATTTCGGCAGGAATTGAATTATTTGTGTTTACATTCTTGGCGATTCATTCCTATTGCAGACATCAGGTAGCATAAAAGAAGTTCAAAATAGAATGAATTGATTATCTGCCGCATGACGGCAAAAGAAAAACCAGACAATTTAGAACGGCGACTTTGATTTTCAGAGCCGCCGTTTCTTTGCGTTTACACAAACCTATGACGACTTGCAGGGACACGGTAGCCGATTGGAGGTTATTTTGCCGTGTCTCGTTTGCTTTTTCAAAGCTCACATGATCTACATCAGTTAAAAAAAGCATTGCTCCTCCATCGGAACAGTCCGGCTTTGAATATGAACTATACCATGTAAGTAATCTTCTTTATAAAACATTTCTGCGTCCAGCAGGTCCGTTGCGACTTGCTGGGCGTTTTTTGCTGTTTTCCGAGGACAAGCCCGCCTCGAAAAAAATTTTTAAGAAATTTTCAAAAAGGAAGCTTTTAGCGGGTAGCGAGTGGCTTTGCGTTCGCCTTGTTAGCGGAAAGGGAGAAACCCACCTCATTCCCCCAGGAAAGGGGGTGAAAAGATGGATATGATCCCCCGCAATGACTATGGCGAGCGGTGCCAGTTCGATGCTTACTGCAAGCTGGTACTGTACCATGAGGCAATCGACTACCTTCGGGAAATGCAGAGGCGCCGTGACAGGGAACTGTCATTCAGCGACCTTCCGCAGATGGAGATGGACAAGCTCTGCGTTGCAGATCATTACCCCAGTGACAGATTTACATTCTCGTCCCATGGGTATGACCTGCATATTGAAAACGAGCTTGTGGCTGATGCCTTCGCCGGTTTGTCTGTTCAGGAGCAGAGTATTTTGATCCTGCATTTTGTTCTGGACCTGCCGGATCAGGAGGTTGGCCGCCTTGTTGGAATGTCTCGCAGTGCCGTTCAGCGGCGAAGGGCAAAATCATTGACCGAGCTGCGGATCAAGTTGGCCGCACTCATGCCGAAGGGAGGTTGAAGGTATGAAGAAACCCACTTACAAGGGCAAGGAGCTTCTTCCTCTTTCGGTGATTGACGCCGCCCGTGACGGGGACTCTCAGGCTGTGGATCAGGTACTCCGGTATTATGAGGGCTATATCAATAAGCTCTGCACCCGGACGCTTTACGATCCTGACGGCCAGCCCCATGTTCGGGTGGACGAGTACATGAAGCGCCGATTGGAGATCAAGCTCATTCATTCCATTGTCAGCATGAGCTGACAAGCCCGGTCTGAAAGCGGAAACAGCTTACCCTTTCCCTGTTTCTCTCTTTCGTGGCCGAAGGCAGCACCTTGACAAAGAAAGCCCGTTGGGAGGCCAACGCCGCAGTATAAGGCAAACGGATACATTCCTGTTTGTGCCGAGCCATACGGCCGGTGCGCCATGACCTCGTTTCAAGTCCGCAGGACGGGACCACTGTAACGGGCGAGCGAACAGCACCAGACCGCAAAGCAAGCGTGGCGGCTTGCAGGCGATGACACACGGGCAGGGTCAAAGATACTCGCGCATTGAACGCCCACAAAGCATTGTGCGCCGCACCCATCAGCATGGGCCGGGGTTAGACTCCCGTGGAGCTGTGCCAGCAGCCGTCCGTAAGCCTACTTTTCTTTTTTGAAAGTTTATGGATAGATCGTAAACTTTTCAATTAGCAGCAGACAAACACAGAGCAGCACGGTAAAATAATGGTGGAAGTTATATTACCCACACATATTCGTGCTGTTCCTTTTCATAACTGAAAGGGGGTTCTCATGTCTCAAACATGGAACGGCACGAAGAAAGAAACCCCTGAAAGAAGGACATATACGGTTGACGATATTGCTCAAATTCTGGGCATCGGAAGAACTTCCGCATATATCCTTGTAAAAGAAGGGCACTTCAAAATCGTGCGAATTGGTAACGCCATACGCATTTCCAAGCGGTCATTTGACGAGTGGCTTGACTCCCTCGACCTGTGATCCAAGAAAGGAAGAACGATATGGCATCTATAATCAAGCGAAAGAAAAACTATTCCGTTGTTTACAACTATGTGGATGAAAACGGAGAAACCAAACAGAAGTGGGAAACCTGGCATACCCACAAAGAGGCCTTGAAGCGCAAGGCGGAAATCGAAAATCAGCAGCACACGGGAACTTTTCTCCCACCAAGCAATCAGACGATCACCGAATTCCTTTATGACTTCGTATCTCTTTACGGAGAAAAGAAATGGGGCGTGTCCATGTATGACAGCCAAACGGCACTGATTGCGAACTATATCAATCCGATCATCGGTGATATGGAGGTACAGGCGGTTACTCCCCGTGCGGTTGACGGTTATATCCAGACCTTGCAGAAAACCAAGTCGGTGTCTACCAAGACCCGAAAGGCCGTTACCACCTATGTCAGCGACAAGACCATTGAAAAGATCATCAAGCTCCTGCGGTGTGCGTTTAAGCAGGCGGTACGATGGGAAATCATTGCAAGAAATCCCTTTGACAATGTGATCCTCCCGAAAACGGAGTATGCGAAACGGGATATCTGGACAGCGGATATGATCCGCCTTGCCCTGGACAAATGCACGGACAGCAAGCTCTATGTAGCAATGAATCTGTCTTTTGCCTGCTCTCTGCGTATGGGTGAAATCCTGGGGCTGACCTGGGAGAACGTCCATATTTCCGATGAAGATATTGCGGCGGATAACGCCTATGTCTACATCGACAAGGAACTGACACGGGCATCCAAACGGGCGATTGAAACGCTGGGTGAGAAGGATATCTACTACATCTTCACTCCGCTCATGCCGAACACCAGCACAAGAATTGTTCTGAAAAAGCCGAAAACCGATTCCAGTATCCGTAAGGTGTGGCTGCCGAAAACGCTGGCCTACATCCTGCGGGAATGGAAGAAGTCCCAGGACGAGCTGAAAGGCTTCCTTGGCGACGAGTATCAGGACTTCGATCTGGTGGTAGCACTTCCCAATGGACGCCCCTGCGAGGATCGGATCATCCTCAAAGAGTTTGCAAAGCTCCGTGAGGACGCAGGGCTGCCGAAGGTGGTCTTTCATTCTCTCCGTCATTCCAGTACCACCTACAAACTGAAACTGAACCACGGCGATCTGAAAGCCACCCAGGGCGATACGGGTCATGCCGAAATCGACATGATAACCGGTATCTATGCTCACATTCTGGACGAGGATAGAAAGGTCAATGCTCAGAAATTTGAGACAGCCTTCTATGCCAAGCCTGATCTCCGCAATGTCCGTCAGCCGGAAGAATCGGCAAAATCGGAGCCTGCGACCCTGGACCTTGAAAGCCTTGTGGAGCAGCTTCAGAAGTCGCCGGAGCTGGCAAGTGCGCTCGCAGCCCTGATAGCGGCGCAAGCCCCGGCAAAGTGATCCGAAAAATCGAATTAGCAAAACGCAGAATTTTCTTAGCAAATTTCTGAAAAGCGTTCGAGTCCAATTAGCAAATATACATCATGCGGCGTATAAAAATCTCCCGGTAACGGAAGTGAAATTACTGGGAAAAGGAGGAACAAAAAAATGCTGCAAACCCCGAAAAAAGGCTTGCAGCGGTGCTTTCTGGCGTCCCAGAGAGGATTTGAACCTCCGACCCCACGCTTAGGAGTATGGCTTACCGCTTTGTACGCCGTTTTGAACCATGTTGTCTGATACTGAATTTTCAACGAAACAGCGATATTATTTATCGACATATATCTTGCGTGATACCTTGGAGTACTGTGTGAGTTTCCATGGTTTTGGGTCGTCCAATTAGCAAATTCTTAGCAAATAACGAGTCCCATATAATGGACAGATATTCTTGTTGCACAGAACTCCAATGCCTTGACAGAGAAAGGGGACTTGTGCTATACTCCACCTGTAAATGATTTTTGTGCCTTGCGCACACGTTGTTTTAGTTTGCAATTCGTGCCAGCAGCCTTGTCCTGCCCATATCGGGCGGACGCTGCCGGCACTTTTCTTTTTATACGGGGTGAATACACCCAACCATAGCGAGAATGATCGTGGTTCACGGTTCGCCGTGAACATCAGGCATTGCCTGCGGTCATTTTCGCTTTTTTTTT
>ENA-OPSV01002017-OPSV01002017.1-human-gut-metagenome-genome-assembly--contig:-NODE-2017-length-12794-cov-3.732554_pt1 | contig 12794 bp, 5 predicted proteins | sample MGYA00241460_ERZ501912 | MGnify/ENA primary metagenome ERZ501912 (study PRJEB25962, sample SAMEA2042402) | human gut metagenome | biome: human gut; feature: human-associated habitat; material: faeces...
AGATAAAATGCTTCTGCGGTTCTTTTGTCTTTGTTGTGCGTTTACGTTAAACATCGCCGTTTGTCGAAAAGTGACGCATAATATCATATATGAAGAAAAATGTCAAGAAAAAAATGGGAAATGTTATTGACAACGAAAAGAGCTTTGTGTTATAGTTAAAAATGCACTATTATGGAAAGGTATGCCGTATTAGAAGCGTTATTACTATTACAAGGCTCTTTTCATTTACGCGAAGCAACGTGCCAAAATCTCTGTTTATACGGTGTTTTGGCGACTGCCACGATAACGGGAATAATTGAGATGCAAGAGAAGTCCCGTTTGTAAAGATTCAGGTCATTCGATGTTGTCCGACAAAGGAGATGCGGACAACGAAAGAGGAATGATTGAAAAAATGATAGAGGAGTGAAACGTCAATGGAGAAAAACAGAATCCGTCCCATTAAAACCGGAAAAAGTTTCCGCATGAGTTACTCACGGCAGAAAGAAGTATTGGAGATGCCTAACCTCATTGAAGTTCAAAAAGATTCCTATCAATGGTTTCTTGACGAAGGACTCAAAGAGGTGTTCGACGATATTTCCCCGATCGCTGATTACAGCGGACACTTAAGTCTGGAATTCGTAGATTTCACACTTTGCGAGGACGATGTGAAATATACGATCGATGAGTGTAAAGAGCGCGATGCGACTTATGCTGCTCCCTTAAAAGTGAGAGTCCGTCTCCACAATAAAGAGACTGATGAGATTAACGAGCATGAGATTTTTATGGGAGATCTTCCGCTGATGACAAAGACGGGTACATTTGTTATCAACGGTGCAGAGCGTGTTATCGTCAGTCAGCTCGTGCGTTCTCCGGGAATTTATTATGGCATTGCTCATGATAAACTCGGAAAGAAACTGTACTCATCTACAGTGATCCCAAACCGAGGCGCATGGCTTGAATATGAGACAGACTCCAACGACGTTTTTTATGTGCGCGTCGATCGTACAAGAAAAGTTCCGATCACAGTGCTGATCCGTGCACTTGGTATCGGAACGAATGCAGAGATTGTTGATCTTTTCGGTGAAGAGCCGAAGATCCTTGCAAGCTTTACAAAGGACACTGCGGAGAGTTATCAGGAAGGTCTTTTGGAACTGTACAAGAAGATCCGCCCGGGCGAGCCGCTTGCAGTAGACAGCGCGGAAAGTCTGATCAACAGCATGTTCTTTGATCCGAGAAGATATGATCTCGCAAAGGTTGGACGTTATAAATTCAATAAGAAACTGATGCTGAAAAACCGTATTGCAGGCTGCATACTTGCAGAGGATGCGGTGAGTCAGCTTACGGGAGAGATAGTTGCTGAAAAAGGTACGAAGATTACTCGTGAACTTGCAGATAAGATCCAGAACAATGCCGTTCCTTATCTGTGGGTAGAAGGTGAAGATGAAGAGAGAAACATCAAGATCCTTTCTAATATGATGGTAGATTTTCAGGCTGTTACAGATATCGATCCTGAAGAAGTAGGTGTTACGGAGCAGGTATATTATCCGGTTTTGGCGGGAATTATCGAAGAGTCCGCAGGAGACATCGAAGAGATGAAAGCGTTGATCAAACGTGACATTCACGATTTGATCCCGAAGCATATTACAAAAGAGGACATCCTCGCGTCCATCAACTATAATATGCATCTTGAATATGGCATGGGAACGGATGATGACATTGACCATTTGGGTAACCGCCGTATCCGCGCAGTAGGAGAATTGCTCCAGAATCAGTACAGAATCGGTCTTTCAAGATTAGAAAGAGTTGTCCGTGAGCGTATGACGACACAGGATCAGGAAGGAATTTCCCCGCAGTCACTGATCAATATCAAACCGGTGACGGCAGCGGTGAAAGAGTTCTTCGGTTCTTCTCAGTTGTCTCAGTTTATGGATCAGAACAACCCGCTTGGAGAGTTGACACATAAGAGACGTCTTTCCGCACTTGGACCGGGAGGTCTTTCCAGAGATCGTGCCGGATTCGAGGTTCGAGATGTACACTATTCCCACTACGGAAGAATGTGTCCTGTAGAGACTCCCGAGGGTCCTAACATCGGTCTGATTAACTCTCTTGCAACTTACGCAAGAATTAATGAATATGGTTTTGTTGAGGCTCCATACCGTAAGGTAGATAAGAGTGACCCACAGAACCCAGTTGTAACAGATGATGTTGTATACCTTACTGCTGATGAAGAAGATAACTACACAGTAGCGCAGGCGAACGAACCATTAGATGAAGAAGGTCACTTCATTCACACTAATGTTTCCGGTCGTTACAGAGAGGAAACATCCGAATTTAGAAAGTCAAGAATTGACTTAATGGACGTATCTCCTAAGATGGTATTCTCCGTAGCTACATCTATGATTCCTTTCCTTGAGAACGATGATGCGAACCGTGCTCTGATGGGATCCAACATGCAGCGTCAGGCTGTACCACTGTTAAAGACAGAAGTTCCAGTTGTTGGTACTGGTATGGAAGCTAAGGCTGCCCGCGACTCAGGTGTATGTATTATTGCACATCATGCAGGTACAGTTGAGTACTCAACAAGTAAAGAGATTATCGTAAAACGAGAAGACGGAATCCGTGATACTTACCACGTAATTAAGTTCTCCCGAAGCAACCAGGGTAACTGTATGAACCAGAGACCTATCGTAAATAAGGGTGACCATGTTGAAGCAGGAGATATTCTTGCAGATGGTGCTTCCACATGCGGCGGCGAGATGGCTCTTGGTAAGAACCCATTAATCGGATTTATGACCTGGGAAGGTTATAACTATGAGGATGCCGTACTTTTAAGTGAGCGTCTTGTACAGAATGACGTATATACATCTGTTCATATTGAAGAATATGAAGCAGAGGCAAGAGATACAAAGCTTGGACAGGAAGAGATTACAAGAGATCTTGCTGGTCTTAGTGAAGATGTATTAAAAGATCTGGATGAGAATGGTATCATCCGTATCGGTGCAGAAGTTCATGCCGGAGATATTCTGGTAGGTAAAGTGACTCCTAAGGGAGAGACAGAACTTACTGCTGAAGAAAGACTTCTTCGTGCTATTTTCGGTGAAAAGGCAAGAGAAGTTCGTGATACTTCCCTTCGTGTTCCACACGGCGCTTACGGTGTTGTTATGGATACAAAGGTATTTACAAGGGAGAATGGTGATGAGCTGCCTCCAACAGTTAACAAGTCTGTTCGTGTTTACATTGCACAGAAACGTAAGATTTCTGTTGGTGATAAGATGGCTGGCCGTCATGGTAACAAGGGTGTAGTTTCCCGTGTACTTCCAGTAGAGGATATGCCATTCCTTCCTAATGGCCGTCCACTCGATATCGTACTGAACCCATTAGGTGTACCTTCCCGAATGAATATCGGACAGGTCTTAGAGCTTCATTTAAGTCTCGCATCTAAGGTGCTTGGATTTAATGTAGCAACACCAGTATTTAACGGTGCAGATGAGAACGATATCATGGATACTCTTGAGATGGCGAATGACTATGCGAACAAGACATGGGAAGAATTCGAAGAACGCTGGGGTGACAAGGTTAACGATGATATTATGAAGTATCTTTGGGATAACCGTGACCACAGAGAAGAATGGAAGGGTGTTCCAATCGACCGTACAGGTAAGGTTCAGCTTCGTGATGGACGTACAGGACAGGAATTCGATTCACCAGTTTCCATCGGATTCATGCATTATCTGAAGCTGCATCACTTAGTAGATGATAAGATTCATGCACGTTCTACAGGTCCTTACTCCCTCGTTACACAGCAGCCGCTGGGTGGTAAAGCTCAGTTCGGTGGACAGCGTTTCGGAGAGATGGAGGTTTGGGCGCTTGAGGCTTATGGTGCTTCCTATACTCTTCAGGAAATCTTAACTGTGAAGTCTGATGATGTAGTTGGTCGTGTGAAGACATACGAAGCAATCATCAAAGGAGAGAATATTCCTGAACCAGGTATTCCGGAATCCTTCAAGGTACTTCTTAAGGAATTCCAGTCCCTCGCTCTTGATGTTCGTGTCTTAAAAGAAGATATGACAGAAATTGAGCTTCAGGAAGGCAGCGAAACAATTAATGAATCCCTTACTTCAGTGATTGAGAGCAGTCCGGATGATAACAATTATAAGGACGAGAGCAATCTTGGAGAGTATGGCTACAAAGAAAGTACTCTGGAAGAAGAAGCTGGACAGGCTGATGCACAGCCAGAGTTTACAGAAATGCCTTTTGGCGATTCTGATTTGTAAGATAGTTTGGAAGGAGTAACCTATGTCTGATATGAATAACCAAACAGTTGAACAGCCGGTTAATTTTGACGCCATTAAAATCGGACTTGCGTCTCCGGAACTGATTCGTCAGTGGTCTCATGGTGAGGTAAAAAAGCCGGAAACCATTAACTACCGTACTTTAAAGCCGGAAAAAGATGGTCTGTTCTGTGAAAGAATTTTCGGACCAAGCAAGGACTGGGAATGTCACTGTGGTAAATATAAAAAGATTCGCTATAAAGGCGTTGTCTGTGATAAATGTGGTGTTGAAGTTACAAAGGCAAGTGTAAGAAGAGAAAGAATGGGACACATCGAACTCGCAGCTCCAGTATCCCATATCTGGTACTTCAAGGGAATCCCTAGCCGTATGGGATTAATCCTTGATATGTCTCCAAAAGCACTGGAAAAAGTATTATACTTTGCTTCCTTTGTAGTTCTTGACCCAGGAACAACAAACTTAAGCAAGAAGGACGTTATCTCTGATGCTGAGTACCGTCGTGTAACAGAAGAATATAGGAATTCTGATGAAGGTCTTGGAAACTTCCGTGTAGGAATGGGTGCTGAGGCAATCAAAGAACTTCTTGCAGAGATCGACTTAGAGGCTGAAGCAGAAGAACTTAAGAAGAGTCTTAAGAATGCCAGCGGTCAGAAGAAAGCAAGAAATATTAAACGATTAGAAGTTGTAGAAGCTTTCCGTCTGTCAGGAAACCGTCCAGAATGGATGGTTCTTGACGCTGTTCCGGTTATCCCTCCGGATATCCGTCCAATGGTTCAGTTAGATGGTGGACGTTTTGCAACCTCCGATTTAAATGATTTATATAGAAGAATCATCAACCGTAATAACCGTCTTAAGAGACTGTTAGAGCTTGGTGCGCCAGACATTATTATCCGTAACGAAAAGCGTATGCTTCAGGAAGCTGTTGATGCGTTAATCGATAATGGCCGTCGTGGACGTCCAGTAACTGGTCCTGGAAACAGAGCATTAAAATCCCTTTCCGATATGTTAAAGGGTAAACAGGGACGTTTCCGTCAGAACCTTCTTGGTAAGCGTGTTGACTACTCAGGACGTTCCGTAATCGTAGTAGGACCAGAATTAAAGATTTATCAGTGTGGTCTTCCAAAAGAGATGGCTATCGAGCTTTTCAAACCATTTGTTATGAAAGAACTTGTAGCAAACGGTCTTGCTCATAATATTAAGTCTGCCAAGAAGATGGTAGAAAAGTTACAGCCAGAAGTTTGGGATGTACTCGAAGATGTTATCAAAGAACATCCGGTTATGTTAAACCGTGCTCCTACCTTGCATCGTCTTGGTATTCAGGCATTCGAGCCAACATTAGTAGAAGGTAAAGCGATTAAGTTACATCCATTAGTATGTACAGCGTTTAATGCCGACTTTGATGGTGACCAGATGGCTGTCCATCTGCCACTTTCCCAGGAAGCACAGGCTGAGTGCCGTTTCCTCTTACTTTCTCCAAACAACTTACTGAAACCATCTGATGGTGCTCCAGTAGCCGTTCCTTCTCAGGATATGGTCCTTGGTATTTACTACCTGACTATGGAAAAAGAAGGAGCTAAGGGTGAAGGTAAATGTTTTAAGTCTGAAAATGAAGCATATCTTGCTTACGAGAACAAGGTAATCACACTTCATTCCAGAATCAAAGTAAAGAGAAGAGGTATGAGACCAGACGGAACAATGGGAAGCCGTATTATAGATTGTACAATGGGACGTCTTCTTTTCAACGAAATCATCCTTCAGGATTTAGGTTTTGTTGATCGTTCTGATCCAGATAACTTCTTAAAGTTAGAAGTTGATTTTCAGTGTGGTAAGAAACAGTTAAAACAGATCCTTGACCGTTGTATCAGCGTACATGGTACAACTAAGACTGCCGAGGTTCTTGATAATATCAAAGCTCTTGGATATAAGTATTCTACAATTGGTGCGTTAAGTGTATCTATTTCCGATATGACCGTACCAAAAGAAAAACCAGAAATCCTTGCAGCAGCTCAGAAACAGGTTGAGTACATTACAAAACAGTACCGCCGTGGTTTCATGACAGAAGAAGAACGTTATAAAGCAGTAGTACAGACATGGTTCGCTGCCGATAACGAACTTACAGATAAACTGATCAGTGGTCTTGATAAGTACAACAACATCTTCATGATGGCTGACTCCGGTGCCCGTGGTTCTAACCAGCAGATTAAACAGCTTGCCGGTATGCGTGGACTGATGGCCGATACATCCGGACGTACTATCGAACTTCCTATCAAGTCCAACTTCCGTGAAGGTCTTGACGTACTGGAGTATTTCATTTCTGCACATGGTGCCAGAAAGGGACTTTCCGATACAGCCCTTCGTACAGCCGATTCCGGTTATCTGACAAGACGTCTTGTAGATGTATCTCAGGAACTGATTATTCGTGAACAGGATTGCTGCGAAGGAACAAACAAGATTCCAAGCATGTATGTAGAAGCTATCATGGATGGAAAAGAAACAATCGAATCGTTAGAGGATCGTATCAGCGGACGTTATGCAGCAGAAGATTACAAAGATAAAGAAGGTAATCTCATTGTTGAAGCGAACTGCATGATTACTCCAAAGCGTGCGAAAGCAATTGTAAACGCAGGATATCAGCAGGTTAAGATCAGAACAATGTTAACATGTAAGTCCCATAACGGTGCATGTTCTAAATGTTACGGTGCCAACCTTGCAACTGGTCAGGCGGTACAGGTTGGTGAGGCAGTCGGAATTATTGCTGCTCAGTCCATTGGTGAGCCTGGTACACAGCTTACTATGCGTACATTCCATGCCGGTGGTGTAGCCGGTGATGATATCACACAGGGTCTTCCTCGTGTCGAGGAGCTTTTCGAGGCACGTAAACCTAAGGGCCTTGCCATCATCACTGAAATTGCTGGTCGTGCGGATGTAAAAGAAACAAAAGAAAAACGTGAAATCACTGTAGTAAATGAGGATAGCGGAGAAACAAGAAATTATGTAATTCCTTACGGTTCCCGTATCAAAGTTCTTGACGGTACTTACTTAGAGGCCGGTGATGAACTGACAGAAGGTTCTGTAAATCCTCATGACATCTTAAGAATCAAAGGTGCAGGAGCAGTTCAGGATTACATGATGCGTGAAGTACAGCGTGTATACCGTCTGCAGGGTGTAGATATCAACGATAAACATATCGAGATTATCGTTCGCCAGATGCTTAAGAAAGTTCGTATTGAAGAAGCTGGAGATAGCCGGTACTTACCAGGAGCACTCATTGATATCCTTGAATTAGAGGATGAGAATGAAAGACTTCTTGCAGAAGGAAAAGAGCCTGCAACAGCAGAGCAGACACTTCTCGGTATCACAAAGGCTTCTCTTGCAACAAGTTCTTTCTTATCTGCTGCTTCCTTCCAGGAAACAACAAAGGTTCTTACAGATGCAGCAATCAAAGGAAAGATTGATCCATTAATTGGTCTTAAGGAAAACGTACTTTTAGGAAAATTGATTCCAGCCGGAACAGGATTAAAGAAGTATCGTAACCTTCATCTTGATACAGGAAAAGTTGTCAACAAGATCGAAGAAGCAGACGAATTTGACTATGATGCAGCTTCTATGGAAGAAGAAATGCGTGATCAGAAGTCAGAGGATGCAGCAATGATGATGGATTCTGAAAATCTTTAATTAAGATACAGAACAGACGACCCCTGAGAATAAAATAATCCCTATCTGTGACCTGGTAGCAAGGTTTGAACGTTCGCGCGTCTAAGCGAACATTCAAACCGCAGCGACGAAAGTCACAGATAGGGATTATTTTATTCTCAGGGGCCTGATTGTGGCTGGAGTTGGTTTCTTCTGGGTTCGTCTGTTTCTGGCACTTCGAGAAAAATGAAATTCAATTTTCCCCTTGACAAAAAGATTTTTTAAATATATAATCTTTAATTGTGTGCGATGTATAACTATGTCCACATATGGGTATAATCAAGATGATTTGTCATATTGGTTTAACCTAAAGAAGAAACTATTAGCAACCACATTAGAAAATATGCATGGAGGTGAATTTCAGAATGCCTACTTTTAACCAGTTAGTTAGAAAAGGAAGACAGTCTGTAGCAAAGAAATCCACGGCACCTGCTCTTCAGAAAGGATTTAACTCCTTAAAGAAAAGACCAACAGATGCCAGCTCACCACAGAAACGTGGAGTATGTACAGCCGTTAAGACAGCAACTCCTAAGAAGCCTAACTCAGCGCTTCGTAAGATTGCCAGAGTACGTCTTTCCAACGGTATCGAAGTAACAAGCTATATCCCAGGTGAAGGACATAACCTTCAGGAACATAGTGTTGTTCTTATCCGTGGAGGAAGAGTAAAGGATTTACCAGGTACAAGATATCATATCGTACGTGGTACTCTTGATACAGCAGGCGTAGCAAACAGACGCCAGGCTCGTTCCAAATACGGTGCTAAGAAACCTAAGAAATAAATATCAGTGAGAATGCCGGAATAGCAATATTTTCTCTGTTGGTTGCAGGCAATATATTGACTTGTCCGAGCATGAACAACGGAAACAGAAGTTTCCATGAGTACCGATGATTTAATATTTCATTTCCTCATGGAAATGAAGAAATGAAAATCACATTTAATTAAGGAGGGAAGAACCGTGCCACGTAAAGGACATATCGCAAAAAGGGATGTATTACCAGATCCTATTTACAATAACAAAGTGGTAACAAAGCTTATCAATAACATCATGTTAGACGGTAAGAAAGGTGTTGCACAGAAAATCGTTTACGGTGCTTTCGACCGCATTGCGGAAGAAACAGGAAAAGATGCCTTAGAAGTATTTACAGAGGCTATGAACAACATTATGCCAGCTCTGGAAGTTAAGGCTAGACGTATCGGTGGTGCTACTTATCAGGTACCTATCGACGTAAGACCAGACAGACGTCAGGCATTAGCTCTTCGTTGGATCACTCTTTACTCTCGTAAGAGAAGTGAAAAGACTATGGAAGAGCGTCTTGCAAAAGAACTTATGGATGCAGCGAACAACACTGGTGCATCTGTAAAGAAAAAAGAAGATATGCACAAAATGGCAGAAGCAAACAAAGCTTTCGCACATTACAGATTCTAATAAGTTATTTACACAGGATGTGCTGCATAGATTATGCAACCGTCCGGATACATTTTATAGGAGGAAAAAACCTTGGCTGGAAGAGAATATCCACTTGAGAGAACCAGAAATATTGGAATCATGGCTCATATCGATGCTGGTAAAACAACACTGACAGAGCGTATTCTTTATTATACTGGTATTAACTATAAAATCGGTGATACTCATGAAGGTACTGCTACCATGGACTGGATGGAGCAGGAGCAGGAAAGAGGTATTACAATTACTTCTGCCGCTACAACATGTCACTGGACACTTGAAGAGTTCACTAAACCAAAGCCAGGAGCACTTGAGCATCGTATCAACATCATCGATACACCGGGCCACGTTGACTTCACAGTAGAAGTTGAGCGTTCACTCCGTGTACTTGATGGCGCAGTTGGTGTGTTCTGTGCAAAGGGTGGTGTTGAGCCTCAGTCAGAGAACGTTTGGCGTCAGGCTGACACATACAATGTACCTCGTATGGCATTCATCAATAAGATGGATATCTTAGGTGCAAACTTCTACGGAGCTGTTGACCAGATCCGTACAAGATTAGGAAAAAATGCTATCGTACTTCAGTTACCAATCGGTAAAGAGGACGATTTCAAAGGAATTATCGACCTTTTCGAGATGAAGGCATATATCTACAATGATGAGAAGGGTGACGATATCACAGTTACTGATGATCTTGGAGATATGGCTGATCAGGCTGCAGAGTACCGTACAGAGCTTATTGAGAAAATCTGTGAGTTAGATGACGATCTCATGATGCAGTATCTTGAGGGTGAGGAGCCATCTGTAGAGGATATGAAGAAGGTTCTTCGTAAAGCAACATGTGAGTGTACAGCAGTACCTGTATGTTGTGGTTCTGCATACCGTAACAAGGGTGTACAGAAGTTACTTGACGCTATTGTTGAGTACATGCCAGCTCCTACAGATATCCCTTCAATCAAGGGAACAGATCTTGAGGGAAATGAGATTGAGAGACATTCATCAGATGATGAGCCATTCTCAGCACTTGCATTCAAGATCATGGCAGATCCATTCGTAGGAAAGCTTGCATTCTTCCGTGTTTACTCAGGAAAATGTAAGGCAGGTTCTTATGTATTAAATGCAACAAAGGATAAGAAAGAGCGTATCGGACGTATTCTTCAGATGCATGCTAATAAGAGACAGGAATTGGATGAGGTTTACTCAGGTGATATCGCTGCTGCTGTTGGATTTAAATTCACAACAACAGGTGATACAATCTGTGATGAGCAGCATCCGGTTATCCTTGAGTCTATGGAGTTCCCAGAGCCAGTTATCGAGCTCGCTATCGAGCCAAAGACAAAAGCTGGACAGGGTAAGTTAGGTGAGGCTCTTGCAAAGCTTGCAGAGGAGGATCCTACATTCCGTGCTCATACTGATCAGGAAACAGGTCAGACAATCATCGCTGGTATGGGTGAGCTTCACCTTGAGATCATCGTTGACCGTCTTCTCCGTGAGTTCAAGGTTGAGGCAAACGTTGGTGCACCTCAGGTTGCTTACAAGGAGACATTTACAAAGGCTGTTGATCAGGAATACAAATATGCTAAGCAGTCAGGTGGACGTGGACAGTACGGACACTGTAAGGTTCGCTTCGAGCCAATGGATGCCAATGGAGAAGAACTTTTCAAGTTCGATTCAGAGGTTGTCGGTGGTGCTATTCCAAAGGAGTACATCCCATCAATCGGCGAAGGTATCGAGGAGGCTACAAAGGCCGGCTCTCTTGGTGGATTCCCAGTAGTTGGTATCCATGCAACAGTATACGATGGATCTTACCATGAGGTCGATTCATCAGAGATGGCATTCCACATTGCCGGATCTATGTGTTTCAAAGAAGCTATGGCAAAGGCCGCACCTGTATTACTTGAGCCTATCATGAAGGTAGAGGTTACAATGCCTGAGGAGTACATGGGAGACGTTATCGGTGATGTTAACTCTCGTCGTGGACGTATCGAGGGTATGGACGATCTCGGCGGTGGAAAGATTGTACATGCATATGTACCACTTGCAGAGATGTTCGGTTACTCTACAGACCTTCGTTCTAAGACACAGGGACGTGGAAACTACTCAATGTTCTTCGACAGATATGAGCCGGTTCCAAAGAATGTACAGGACAAGGTTCTTGCTAACCACGCAAAATAATTGCAAATTAGCAAACAATTTATAGTACAAATGATGAAATATATACTATATATGGTATAAAAATCAAAAATAAAGGCATTTCCCCTTGAAAAAGGGGGATTTGCCATAAAATTTACTTGAAAAAACTTTGATTATTTCGTATAATCAAAGCAGTCGGTAGATTATAAAAAAGCCCATGGGGCATAAAAGTTTAAGGAGGACGTTTCAAAATGGCAAAGGCTAAATTTGAAAGAACAAAACCACATTGTAATATTGGTACCATCGGTCACGTAGATCATGGTAAAACAACTTTAACAGCAGCTATTACAGCAGTATTAGCAGCTCGTGTCGCTGGTAACACAGCTACAGATTTCGCTAACATTGATAAGGCTCCAGAGGAGAGAGAGCGTGGAATCACAATTTCTACAGCTCACGTTGAGTATGAGACAGAAAAGAGACATTACGCACACGTTGACTGTCCTGGACATGCTGACTACGTAAAGAACATGATCACTGGTGCAGCTCAGATGGATGGTGCTATCCTCGTTGTTGCTGCTACTGATGGTGTTATGGCTCAGACAAAGGAGCACATCCTCCTTTCTCGTCAGGTAGGTGTTCCTTACATCATCGTATTCCTTAACAAGTGTGATATGGTTGACGACCCAGAGCTTATCGAGCTCGTAGAGATGGAAGTTACAGAGCAGCTTGAGGAGTATGGATTCAATGATTGCCCAATCATCCAGGGATCAGCTCTTAAGGCTCTTGAGGATCCAATGGGACCTTGGGGAGACAAGATCATGGAGCTTATGGATACTGTTGATTCTTACATCCCAGATCCACAGCGTGATACAGATAAGCCATTCCTTATGCCAGTAGAGGACGTATTCACAATCACAGGTCGTGGTACTGTTGCAACTGGTAGAGTAGAGCGTGGTACACTTCACCTCAACGACGAGTTAGAGATCCTTGGTGTTAAAGAGGACGTTCAGAAGACTGTTGTTACTGGAATCGAGATGTTCCGTAAGCAGTTAGACGAGGCTCAGGCTGGTGATAACATCGGAGCACTTCTCCGTGGTATTAACCGTGACCAGATCGTTCGTGGACAGGTTCTTGCTAAGCCTGGTACAGTAACATGTCACCATAAGTTCACAGCTCAGGTTTACGTTCTTACAAAGGACGAGGGTGGACGTCATACTCCATTCTTCAACAACTATCGTCCACAGTTCTACTTCAGAA
>ENA-OPSV01002019-OPSV01002019.1-human-gut-metagenome-genome-assembly--contig:-NODE-2019-length-12759-cov-11.273221_pt1 | contig 12759 bp, 12 predicted proteins | sample MGYA00241460_ERZ501912 | MGnify/ENA primary metagenome ERZ501912 (study PRJEB25962, sample SAMEA2042402) | human gut metagenome | biome: human gut; feature: human-associated habitat; material: faeces...
AGGTGCGGGGCTTTTTTATGCCGTGATGTTAGTAGGATAGAGTTTCGCCAGGGTAAATGAGATTCATATTACCTGAACTATATCCGGCGATATTGTACATGCTGACTCCGAGCCAAGCGGCAATGCCGCTAAGCGTGTCGCCCGATTGCACCACATATGTGCGCGACGCCGTTGCGGTATTGCCGCCACCGTTGTGGCATACCTTGTCTCCAGGATATACGATTGACGGATTTCCGCTGGGTACGCTTACGTTCCACCAGTCGGCCCAGAACATCGAAACGTACTGGCCTGACTGGACGATAACGCAATTGGTGTTGCATGTGGTGGTCGGCTTGCTGGGCTGTGGCGTTGGTTGCGGGCGGGCGGGCGTGGATGCAATCTGTCCGCTACCTGCGTACGCGTACCATGTATTGAGGTCGCCATATATCACGCTTAGGTCAAGTGCGCCGCTCCAGTCACCAACGTAGCCGGTTGACGTGTACTGCCATGCGACGGCAAACGGCCAATGGTAAAGAGTTGGTTGCGCCGATGGCGGATTGAATCCGTAGACCGGTGTGTATCCGAGCGTATATGCGGCAATCCACAGTCCATAATTTCCGGAGACAACCGCCGACCAGTCGTAAGCATTTTCCGTAGACTGATTCATGTAGATTATTGGCTTGGTGCCCCACGCCGCCTCTACGGCGCGGAGCCATGTGAGCGCCCAGTCGGTGTTCCACGGAGCGGACGGTTCCCAATCGAGTATCGGCACTATACCTTTTCCGACGTATCCGCGCGTATTGTCGATGAAGTATTGAGCTTCGCGTCGTGCATCATTTTCCGTGTGGGCAAAGTGGTAGACGCCTACGCCTTGCCCTGCCGCTAAAGCGTCCTGCACTACGCGGTCACAATCGGGATTAACGTATCCGACGCCCTCGGTTGCCTTGGTGACGACAATTTGTGCGCCGGACGTGGTGACGTTGATGCCGGTCTGCCAACTAGACACGTCTATCATGTCCGCAGCGTCCGCGCACGGCGCGAATGCCAACAGTAGGATGACGACTGCCGCAATCGCACTGCATGCGGTTGTTTTAATCCTCTTTATCATTGTTTCCCTTCCTTTCGATGTTGAAAATGTTCAGAATGTTTGAGCCGCTTAATTCTGGATTGATTTTTACGCAATTCTCCATGATCGACGTAATTTCAATTAGGCAGATGCCTACGCATACCGGAATGAATACCGGTAGTTCGATTCCTAGGTCAATGTAGTCCGAGCCGTATTCCACGATCAACGCGACGCAAATAATCGCCAAGTATGCGAACTTGTGGCCGAGGCCTTTCCGCATTTTTTCGCTGGACAATTCGCCGTGCATGATTGCGTTGACCACACCTGTCACGTAATCAATAAGCACCAACAGAAACACGATGCCGATAACGATTAATTCATGAACTGGCATGTATATTCCTTACTTTCTTATGCCTGATTGTTGCAACAAGCCGCCAAGAATCATACTGAATTCCGCTTTAATTTGCGGGGTCTCGAACCGTAATCTACCGACGCGATAAGCGTTCAGTATTTTTTGCGTCATGTCGTCGGAGCGCTTGAGCATCATGCAATTATTATCGACCAGCCGATAGTCAAACGTAAAATCCCTTGTGATTTTCGGCTGTTTTTTTGTGATGATATACAAGACTTCGTCGGTGTCGCTTAATTGCTGATAAACGTTGAAAATACCGTATTCGGTGGTTCTTAATGTGAACGCATAACCGGCGTTATTGAAATCACTAATGAGAGCATTAGCATTGTCTCTAAAATCGTTATTGATCGCATAATTCGCATAATTCTCGTCATACCTGCGTAAAAACTGTCCGAATTTGGATGTGGCGACCTTGGCGCTGAACCCGCCGTAATCGGCCAGTTCCACCATAATAAATCCGTCGCAATACCGTTGATATTGCGTATGATTATCCAGTTGCGGTTTCAGATTGATACTGAACGCGCTAAAGTACGGATTAGCAAGCGTCACCGCGTTACTGCACATGATGACCCTAACGCGATCGTTCCATCTATCGACGGTATTGTAAAATTCCTCAAGCGCCGTGACCTCTCCGCCAAGGTATCGCATATTATCCGGAAATATTTCATCGAAGATAATGGTCCGGACTTTTGGGTAAGCGACTGATTTCACCTGTCCGGCCTGCGATAGGGCGATGAAGTATCCTATGATGTGCCATGTCGAGCGTTGCTTACCGTGCTTATCGGTGGTGGCGTCACGGTCGTCCAGCCAGTGACATTCGGCCTGATTTCCGGACACTCTGAATTCTAACTCTGGATATTGCTCCGCGATATCCGCAAACCACGTGCCTTTATTCTTCTGTTCCTCGGCGGTTCGGCGGAGGTAGATGAATTGCCAGCGTTTTTTTATCCAGTCGCCTATGACCAGTTTTTTGGCGCCATAGGTTTTGCCGAGGCCGCGCGCGCCGATGACGAACATCCAAGGCGCGTGATAGGACAGCACGCGTCCATAATCATAGTAATCGCCCTCGCTTAACAGCCTCTCCATATTATCCATGATACCATAAGGTATGGATGAACCGGTAGATATCTGCCGGTTTACCGTTATACTAATCGGTGATGTACCGGCGTATCTCCCACCTGCTCGCCATATTCATTTCATCCGACGCGGTGAACAGATTCGGCCCATTGCCCGGCCCCCCGTGCGATAATGTCTCATCCTTGCCGTCCGCCGTAAACATTTCCACATGGTCCCACGCCTGCGTATAGGCACCCCAATCCAGCAACAGCAAGTCGGCGGCGTGAGCCTTGGCGATAGCATCCGACACCGATGTGTCGGAGCTGCCGCAGACGCGAGTGCCCTTGCTTGCCATCTGGCCTGTCCATGTGCCCACGTCAATGCCAAGCACGTCCTGATACGCTCGCCAACATACACTGGAGCAATCGCCGTACCCGCTCGACTCGGGATCTAATCGGCCTGCACCCTGCGAATAAGCGTATTTGCCGATGCGTGACCGCAACCATTCCACGACACGTGCCGCGTCCTCGCTGCTACTGCCGGAACTGGAACCGCCGCCAGTCTGGCCGCCGTCCGGTTTGGTTGATTTGGAAGTCTTGTACATCCATGTCTGTGCGACGCTTTTTACGAAAATGGCGGTACTGTCTCCGCTATGGTATATGAGGTTGTCGCCTTGCAATTGTATCCACGCGGTGCTGCTAGGTTTTCCGTCGATGCCGGGCTGGTCGCCTCCCGGCGTGTCGGACGGTTCGGAGGTCTGGCCGAAGTCAGGCGGCGCGGACGTGCCATCCCACGATTTCAGTAGGTTGTACGCGGTGGTATACCGATTACGGTACTGGCCTAATACGCCATCCGCCAAGATGGTGGTGTAAATCAATTCCAGCGTGGCCGTGGCGGAGCATGATGCAAGTACGCGCTGCGCTTGCGCCGGGCTCTGGTGGTAGGCGCAAGCCCATAAGATGCGCTCTCTTACGTTCCCTGACGGAAACCCATATCCATCCATAGTGGACTGGTAGCCGTTCCAATCTGCCTCCCACTGCGACTCTTGGAAGGCATGGTTTTCGTCGCGTCGCGCCCACATTTTCCACGCATTGCCCTCGGCGGTGGATAGATAGCGCGTCGTCCAATTGATAGAGTTCGCCTGCACTTGGCTGGTGAGTGTCGGCGCTGCGGCGGCGAACGTTGTCCATCCGTTCGGGTCGGCTGTGCGGCCGCGTTCCAGTAGATTGCGGGCGCGATTGCCGTACCACTGCATCATGCCAATAGTGATGGCGTCAACATAATTGCATGCGCTCCAATCGCAATTGCTTTCCACCGTGCCGATAACGTACATCGCGTATAGTGCCGTATTGTCCATGATAATAGCATACCCCGCCCGGTATACCGAGCGGGATATGGATTAGATCTTCAAGCGAAAACACTCACCACGGATAACATACGAAACAGCCATTGTTACCTGCGGCAGTATTTCCGAAGTAGGTGATCCTAGGAGCGCCGGACGTTCCCGAATTCACGTCGCTTAACAGCCAGCCACTTATGGCGGAGCCGGAGTTAGTCAAGCCCGCACCCCACGTCCTGAACTGGTTGGGCGAGGAACCAGCGGCCACTCTGGCCCAGCCCGGAAACGTAAGACCGGCCTGCAGTTCGGCATTTGTGGATCCATCCTCGCCCCAAAGTGTTGCGAAAACCATGCCACCAGACGCCACGATATTGCTATGTACACGGCCGCTGGATGAAGAGAGGGTGGCCGCTTCGTAGCGTCCGGTATAGGTGCCTCGGATCGCGGAGGCCATATAGGATGCGATGACCTTCGAGCCGTTTGCGTTCGGGTGGATGTCGCCGCTTGGGAAATTAGAATCGTTGCCAATATTCCATGTCCAAGCCCAATCAACATTTTCCACGCCGTTTTTGGCAGCAGCCTGCGCAACGCCCGAAGCTTTCTGCCGGCCGTACATGTCCATACCGGCATTATGCCAGAGCATAGGCACGGAGATGATGCGAGCTTTAGGGAACTTGGCGCGCGCATTGGAGAACGTAGCGTCCGCATATGATTCCATCTGCGGCGTGGTGCCGATATCATTCCGGCCGCCTCCGATGATGATGATCGCCACATTATCGTTATCGATGTCCGAAGCGCTGTAAGCATTGTTGATCTGGTCGGTGAACGTTTTACCAGAGACATTGAATCCGGCACCTGTGACCGAATAATTTTTAACTCGATAATCATTGCCGATGATGTTGCGGAGTTGTGTCGGCCACTTGGTCGCGTCCGTACCGTCCGGATTGACATTCCCGGACGAATTGGCGTAACTGTCTCCGATGCATAGGCAGATTGGCGGCTGGTCTTGTGGCGTCGTTTCCAGCGCACGAATACGCTGGTTCAACTGCTGCGCGGTTCCGGAATATCCGCCCTGCTTGGTAAACGTCGTATCAGCCTGACTCTTGGTGTACACATCGGAGGTGTTCGCCTTGGTATTAACCGTGCTGGATAGCGAAGATACGGTACTCTTAAGCAAGGTCAGTTCGGTACCCTCCGCCTTGCCGTTGATGGTATCCATAAGCTGCTGCGCGGTTGATTCCGACGTGACGCCGAGCTTGCCGAAATAGCCATCCAAGTCGGCAATATCGTTCTTGTTGGCCTGCGCGAGGTTTGTGGCGACGTTAGCCGCTGTCTTAGCCTCGCCCGCCGACGCGGTTGCGTTGTTCGCCGCTGCCGTCGCCGTGGTGATGTTGGTGGCGTTGGCGTACATCTGATTGTCGATTTTCGTCATAGCGTCGGTGAAATCGCCGCGCCATGACGGACGGTCGTTTGGATTGTCGCCAAATGTCGGCAGATTGTAGTGTCCGGTATGCTGTGTGGTGGACATTGTTGTTCTCCTTTTTCTAGGCTTTAGCGTTACCAATGCGGACGATGCCGTTCGCGTCCTTGTACATAGAATCAAGTTCGGTCGCCGTCAATCCGAGCGTTCCAGGCTGCGAGGCGTTTTTATCGACCTTGCCCGCAAGCCCGGAAGTAAGGGCGGAGGTGGTGGCGAATCTACTTACGTCCGGAATATCGGCCTTCTTGGCGACGGTGCTCGCCACGCCCAACGGAGAATTGGACGTACCTTTGCCGGTAAGATCGTCGGTGTGCGACACCGACGTAAGCCTGTCCGCGGCGGCAGATGCGATATCGTCCGCGTTTTGCTTCATCCGCGCGTCAATCTTCGCCATGTCGCCGTTGTAATCAACGAGCCATGTTGGACGGTCGGTGCCGACAAACTGGCTAAGTTTGTAATTTGCTGTCTTGTTGGTCGCAGTCATGGTAATTATCCTTTCCTATCGAAATTGTCTGCGGTTGGATTGCGTTCGACATATCGTGCATCCGCTTCCGATTGCGTGATGAACGACATGTCGGCGGGTGGATTCTCAGGCATGCTCTTGCCGTAGGGGAATTGTGAGCGGCCCGGAAAATCGCCGGGAACACAATTGTCAACGGCGGTTGCTCTCAAGTCGTATTCGCGGGCATTAAGAGTAAGTCCATCGTATTCCTGCGCGGTGAGCCGCATCTTGTCATAATCGCCGAAGAACAGTCCATGAATGCGCGAATTGTCGTACATGCCGCCCAACACTTGCTCGAGCGGTTGCGTAACACCGTAGACCGGTGATGTCGCCACACCCTGCTGCTTCATCTCATGGATCAGCGAGAGCAATTCCGCACGCAACGCGGCCATGTCCTGATTAAGCTGTGCAACGGTATCCGCGAAAGCCTTGTCTACGGATACCGCTAGATCGGCTGTGGCCTCTTCGACTTTGCTTAAGTCGCGCTGGGTGATATCGAGATTGTGGCGCAAGCATTCAATCAACTGTAAGGTTGTCAACCCGTCACGATAAGTGAACGGAACAGATGTAGGCACCCCGTCAAACAAGCGTTGCCGTGGAACCAGTGCATTAATGGCAACCATGATTACTCCCATCTCCTAGTTATGGCAGTTACTGAATATTGTATCATAAGTACCCCAAACCTGCATGAAGCAAGGTTCGAGACTGCGCACGATTTCCATATCCACATTGATGATCGCCTGCCGGTACTCTTGAATCAGACTCATGGCGCTCTGACTGCGTCCGGTCACGCGACTCTTGCCTTTGGAATTGCTTGAATCATGCTGGTAGTCGGTGGCGCTCTGCGCCGTGGTGTGGCTGGTTGAATCCTGTGAACTGGATGCCGTGCCGCTGCTGTCCGCCTGCGATTCGTTCGCATGCGAGGCGTAGCGGGCGAAGTCTCCTACGACGCCGGTCTGAGGCACGTCACTATCAAAACTCTTGGACGTGGTGGTGCTGGAATTATCCGACTTGGACGTACTAGAGCTGGTTGAATCCTGTGCGCTGGACGCTTTGCCGGACGATTGGGATTCGCTGCCGTTCTCGCTGTCCGTCGTCATATCCATTGAATCCAACGGATTGTATTCCATATCCAGCGTCCGATAGCGTTCATTGAAATACGGCATGATTTCCGCCATCGTCATACCTAAATAGAAGATGAACTGTTGCGCGGTTTCCTGACCAATCTCTCTAAGCGCATAATGGCGGATGATTTTCTCATTCAACTCCGCACGATGGTTCTCGTCATAAATAGGATAATAATCGGTACTAAGATGTAGTTTATCGTCCGTATCGTAGCCGAATGCGATGAGATTGCCGAGAGTTTCGGTGTACTCTCCGGGCGCCGCCATCGCGTAGGCGCTAAAATCCTGTGTCACAATACACCTCCGATACCCGCGTCATATGATGCCGGCATGTCGATATCCGTCGTGCCGCTCGCGCTTGGATCAAGCGCGTTTGGCACGCCGGAGCTTTGCGCGTCCGCATACTCCACCCACACGCTCAACTGCGGCCATAATCGGTTGATCTCGGTCGCCGCAGTCTGCCGCGCCTTAAGGAAACTCAGTCGGAACACGTCAACTTTCTCGTTGGCTTGCGCCACCTCATCCGAAATGAGCCGTTCCTTTTTCTCCGTGCCGGACGACTGAATACCGAGATATCCCAACACCTCGTTAGTCACCTGCGCTTTTTGCTGGACGAACTTATCCAACAAATAAGGCGTAGTATTAGGCCACGGTTGGAACATGCTGCCGGGATCAAGCGAGTCGTATCCGATGATATAATCCTGACCGTCCTGCCGTTGCTGAAGCATGTTCTGCACGGTGAGCTTCGTACGCGGATCGGCTGTGATGATGGTCGGCAGCTTAAGACTCTCCAAATTCACATCATACGCCTTATCAATGTCAGCGAGACGCCGCGCGTACTGCCATAACGTCGACTTGAATCCGACTCGCATCCGATTATCCCAAACTGGAATGCATTCCGAACCGGCCTTGAGCTGCTTGTAGTGGTAGTTGACGCCCACCGGTTCGAAACATGTCGGATTATTATACACATTCAATCTGCCCTGATAGCCCGCCTGAGTCACAAGGAACCTGCCGATACGCTTGTCCTCGAAAAACAACGCGCAACCGTATTCACACAGACATATTTCCAACCAACGTTCATCCACAGTAGGCGGCAATCCGCGCCAACTGAAACGGTTCAACGCCAGTTCCATCAGCAAATGAAGATACATGTCATCAAGCGTGACGGCGCGTGCTTTCGCGTAATTGCCACGTGGATGCAACGCGCCGCCAACCCGATTTTTTTTAGACCTACTCATATCGCCATTATATCACTCGTAGCCAATGCCCGGCAGTGGCTCATTATCCGACCAATCGGTCACACCAATGTACTCAGGTTTGGTCCATACCGTCACGCCCCGTTCGAACATGCCCTTGATGGTCAGCCGCGCCTGTTCAGGCAGTGTACCTTTAATGTAGCATTCCTGCATCTGCCAGTAAGTGAATTTCTCCATACATTGCAAACTTGCGGGCGGAGTGACGAACCGCTGGACAAAATATCCGAAGCGCAACATAAACTCGCCCACCGAGCGCAACGCGCTGGGGGCGCACGTGCGGAAACGCACCAACACGCCCATGATGCCATTAGCGAGGTTGAACGAGTCGCCGCCCACCGCACCGCTCGTAGTCGGCGGAGTCATCTGCATTTGCTGGACCTGAGCGTTAATTCCAGCTATCGAGTTCTCATAATCCCCTTCAGCAAAGCGCGTGGCCAACCGATAGTTCTGTCCGGCCATCAGGGCACTGGACGCGCCCTGAATCTGCTGAGCACGTTGCGCGTAAGTGTTCGCCTGCGAGGTTTGCGCCGCATTGGTCGCCACACTGTTGGCGGTGTTCGCGGCTGCCGTATCATTGGCGATATCACGACTGGCGTACAGTCCCTTGTTGGCGATGTCGTTCTGTACGACGCCGCCGATGGCGCCGACGGCGCCGCCAATCAGTCCGGCCACGTTCCCTGACGTCAACGCATTCCCGGCATTGGAGACCAGCCCCCACGCGGTTCGCGCGTTGTTTTGGGAGACATTCAGGTCAGTCATGGCATTGGTGTTCGCCTGCCCGATGGCCAACGACTGGTTAAGCGAATTGGCTGCGATGGCGTTCAGAGCGTTACGGTTGGTAACACCCAGCTGAGTCATCTCCTGCTGAGTACGAATCGCAGTGCCGGCCTGAGATAATGCATTGGCCGCGCTCATGGTCGCTTTCTGCTGCGCCCAACCAGCGGACTGCTCCGCGTAAGCGCGAGAGTACGCACTGTTCGCCATAGCAAGCGATGCTCCGTTGTTCACCGCCATGAACTGAGGAAAGTTTGTGATACCGAAACTGACGTTAAGCATTTCCCCGCCGTCAATCGGCAGTCCGGTGCCGTTTCCGGACGGGGAGGAAATGGCAGAAGCGCCTGACGTATTGTAGTTCACCGGATAAAAGTTCAGGCGCGGAGACGGTGGCGCGTAGTTCCACGTTTCACGGATAACCAAGTCATTAGACTGGATGTCTTCAGGCCGATAGATGATGTTCGAGCCATTCAGGCACGAACATTCCACGACGCTATACGGATAGCACTGTAGTTTTTTTAGATTATGGTACCGTTCAGGAATATTAAAGTTATTGCGGAAATTCTTGATAGAGACAATATCATCATACCTGTTATCGCTTTTAGCCTCCCCAGCAAACGTATACACATGCCCTTCAACCACGCCGGCCACGTCGTTGCCAAAAAATTGCGTTACCTCACGTCCGGCGTCGGCTATATAGTCGGCGCTGATTTTTGGGATGGCGTAAATCGCGGTAATGCCCTGAGTGATCCACGGATACGAACTGCCTGCCTGCATGACGCGCGTAAAATCGTCGACGGTGTCAAAATAATAAATTCCCGCCCCGTTCGACTGATTCTCGAACTGTGAGCCTTGCGCGGTTTTCAGCGATGGTTTTTCAGTGCTGCCGCCCGACGCCACAAGGTCGGTCGTGGCCGCGACAATGACACCATAATCCAAGGTTGGCGAATTAAAGCCGGATTGTGCTGGCTTGCTGGACATAAGCGCCGTATACGACTGTGAGGTAATGACGGTTTCCGCGCCGGTATCCAAGCCCTCCGGCAGTGCAAGCGTGGTACGTCCGTAATCGTCCCACTGGCGTTCATTGGCGACGCCGATATGGCCGCGCGTCACATAGCAACTGCCAAAACTCACGTCAAACTGGAAACTTTGCCATACGTCCAGCATAAGCGTGAGCTGTGTGGTGTGCGCGTTGACGTATTCCACGGATTCAATAAAGTAATACCATGCGCGTGGCGATTCCAATTCGGAGTAATCGTTGACGGCTACAAGATAATTGTAGTTTGACGCTTGGTTGAATGGCATGTCGATACGAACGGGGGCGCCGAAAATATGCATAGTGGCTGGCCTGCATTCCACTCCATCCAGTTTGTCGAACCATTCCTGCTGTGTTTCACGTGAAACAAACCGTACGATATCACGATATGAAGCATCCCACGGCGCGCGGCAGAGTTTCAGTGTCGTGTTCGGCGTCCACTCCGCCCACGAAAAATTAGATTCCACATAAGGATTCGCGTCGTCAATCATTGTTATCCTCCGGTATGACAAGGCCCGGAGCAATCACGTGGATTACGTTCCGGGCCTTGTCCTGCATCACACCGTGAGAGAGAGTAGCCAGCCGGCTACTCTCCTATTATATCACGCGGTCACGGTCACGCTCTTCTTACCGGACACGCCGAACAGTGTGGCGGTGATGCCAGAGCCGCCCTCCTTGACGCCAGTCACCACGCCGGACTCGGACACGGTGGCGTTCGCCGGAGTGCCGGACGTCCATGCGGCCTGTGCGGTCACGTCGGCGGTACGTCCGTCAATCATGGTCGCCACGGCAGTAGCCTGCGCCGTATGTCCTACGGTCACGTTCGGTACGGTCACGGCAATGGACGCGATGATGGACGAGTTGAATCCGATAACACCGTCACCGACCACCTGCACGTCCAGAGCCGCGGACACGGTGTCCGGCACTTCCGGCGTCTTCGGATTCGTGTACAAGGCGGTTGCGGTAATCGGAATAGTGGTGTTCGGTTCGTCAAGTCCGACCACAAGCACGCCGGTAGGCGAAATGTATGTGTAATCGCTCTTCGGCTTGGCGGTGTCGCCAATGCGATACTCGACCGCGTTTGAGCGGAACGTGGCGGTGCCGTCATTGCCGATAGTCGTGTCGGCAGTGACCTGCACCGCGCCACCACGCGCCACATTGCTCGGAGTTTCCGAGCCACCGCCATACATGGCAAGCTTAAGTTGGAATTTCGGCGTCTCGGCCTGCGTGCCGGTAGGGGCCACCACGTTCGCGGTGGAACCGGCGCCGGTCCAGAACATGACAGCCGGAGCGAAGCCGGACACTGAGATGATGTGCTGGACATGCAGATAATGGTTGACCGAATTGATGTTGACCGGATTGGTCTGCTGAGTCATCTCGTTGATGACGGGAATGTCGATCAGGAACTTGTCGGTAGTCAAGATGGCCTGTACGCCATCCATGCCGAACCGGTCTTGCGGAATGACGATAATCCGGTCGATGGTCGGCTCGGCGTCCGTACGCTGGAATACCGTGGCGAGGCCCTGCACGTCAAGCGCCGACTTGACTTCCGGCGAACAGAACAATACGAGTTCGTCCGGACGGGCGAAGGTCGGCATATGGCGAGCATTGTACTTGGTCGAAACGAATTTAAGCGTGTCCGCCCATGCGCGAATCTGGCGCAACATGTCGCGGGCGTCGGTTTCCGAACTGCTCATATTGTTCAGATCGTTGTTCATGTGGACACGCCAATATCCGCCAAGCTTCGCGTACTCGACGAACTGGTGGCACAATGCTTCGAACAAGTCAACTTCAGCCGCATTGTAGCAGGATGTGAGAATCTGAGAAGTGAGCGAAGCCAAACCGTTTTCGGAAGTGAACGCACGCTGAAGCGTCTTGTCATCCGTGGTCGCAGGATACCAGTGAGCAAAGTCCAGACGGTGATAGAGCGAATCCACGTCGATTTTCCACTTGCGGAAGTTGTCCGCGCCGAGATATTCCGCATTAGGATCGTACACCTGCGCGAGCGGCATGCCTACGGCGATTTCCTGCCACGTGTCGCCATACGCTTGCGACGCACGCTGGAAAACACTGAGCGGATTGTTCCAACGCCACGTGTTCACGTAGGTGCCGCCGATGCGATTCACCAGCGCCGAATAAAACTCGTTCTTAAGCTGAGTGGACGACATGAGTGTAGCCATCTGCCTATCCATGTTCATCTGAGTGGCCGAGGGCATTCGCCGCTGATATTCCGGCGACGCCTCGTTGCGAATCATGTTCAAGATCTGAGCGTTGTTGAATTCGGTGAGCGGTCGAAGTTGCTGTTTCGGCGTCACCGCGGGAGTAGTTGCCATGATAGTTGTTCCTTCCTGATTGTCAGTCTTCGTATAGGTCGTCGAAAGTGCTGTAGGTGCCGTTATAGTCGTCGTCGGTCATTTCAGCCGATTCCGGCGTCGCATTGTCGTCGGGGCCATCGTTTAGCACATGGTCTGCTGCGGCGTCGCGCATCGCCTCAATGGTTTTAGACAATTCCGCCACGGTCGCCTCCAATGCACTCAGCCGGTCGGCCATGTCGGCGTTCTTGTCGTCGTCCGCGTCTTCCGGTTCGCCATCATCCTGCGTTTCAGGTTCCGGATTCGGCGTATTGTCGTCGGCGGTCACGTCCGGTTCGGCGTCGGACGTGGTGTCCGGCTTGTCATCATTTTCGGTGTCGTCCATAATCACCTCTTAAGGTAGATGGCATGACATGGCGG
>ENA-OPSV01002020-OPSV01002020.1-human-gut-metagenome-genome-assembly--contig:-NODE-2020-length-12759-cov-4.939389_pt1 | contig 12759 bp, 19 predicted proteins | sample MGYA00241460_ERZ501912 | MGnify/ENA primary metagenome ERZ501912 (study PRJEB25962, sample SAMEA2042402) | human gut metagenome | biome: human gut; feature: human-associated habitat; material: faeces...
TAACTTTATATTTACGAGAAATTCCGCGGCTGTTTTATATATTAATATCAAAGTAAAACTTACGAGAAAATACGCTTTGATTTTTAATAGGAGATTGATGAAAATAGAAAATAGAAAGGTAAAGTTACGAGAAAAAAAGCTGAAAAAGAATAGGCAATTTTTTTATAAGCAGAATTTCTCGTTTCTAAAAAATTCTTGATATATTTTGAAGTGAGCAGTTACGAGAAATAAAGCTTATATATTTTTTTGGAAAAAATCAAAATATTTAGTTTGGTAAACTGCAATTAGGTTATTATAAATCGCATATTTTCTTGCAGCCTTAGATCATAATTAAATAAATAACAAATCTAGTTACGAGAAAAAACGCTTAATATTTAAGATGACCATATTGTAATTTCAAATAAAAAAACATATAATCAATATAGTTAACATAGTGAACTTTTGCGACAGGTAGTGACGTGAATCCAATCCTGCCTTTTTTAGGCAGGCGCACTTATGGGTTTCTCTGCTTTTCAGCAGTAGAAACCCGTGCGACGGCTTTGCCGTACCGTTTACCAGCGTAAACGGTTATCGTCGCATTCGCTCCTGCCACTACTCATATAGTAGTGTTAAAAAATTCAAGAAAGGAGGAGCTGCATAATGGCTACATATCACTGTTCAGTAAAAAGAGGAAAATCAGGCTGTGCTAAAGCACATTGTGATTATATTACTCGTGAAGGTAGATTTTCAAAAGGTAAGAAAAAAGAAGAACTTGTCTATAAAGAAGCTGGTAATTTACCGGAATGGGCAGCTTCTCCAAATGAGTTTTTTGAAAAAGCAGATTTATATGAACGAGCTAATGGTAATGCCTATCATGAGTTTGAATTGGCATTGCCAAATGAATTTTCTGATCAGCAAAATATTGAATTAGTTCAGGAATTTATTAAAGAGCATATTGGGCCAAATAAAGTTTATTGTTTTGCTATTCATTCTAAACCTGCTGCACTTGATGAAAGTCAAGAACAGCCGCATGTACATATTATGTTTTCTGAAAGAATTGATAATTTAAAATTACCAAAACCAGATTATTTATATTTTAAAAGATATAATTCTAAATTTCCTGAACGAGGTGGAAATAAAAAAGATGAACGCTTTACTGCAGCTAATGGCATTGGCAAAAATAATGTTTTAAAAATCAGAGAATCCTGGGAAAAATATCTAAATGATGCGTATAAGGAAAATGGATTTGATATTACTGTAAGTGCTGCATCTTTAAAACAGCAAAGAGGCGAAGCGTTAATAAAAGGCGACAAAATTAAATATGAAGAATTAGACCGTCCAGCTCAATCACATCTTGGACCCAAAGTCTCTTTTAAGAGTAAACGTGAACAAGAAAATAATGATTCAAAAGACAACTCTTTTTTTGATTTTATGTCAGAAAAAGCTTGCCTTACTTTTATTGCGCGCGAAATAGCAAAAGTAAAAAAAGAAATTGCTGATTGCAAACGTGAATTGGCCCGATCGGAAGAAATTAAAAATGAATATATTAAACTTGTGAATGAACAGCAAAAAGCATTTCAAGATAAAAAATATAACGTATATAGTCATGAATTTTTAAAATGTATTATGTCTGCTAAGAGTGCATTGAGAAATGAAATACGTGTCAATAATGATAAAATTAGAACAACGCAAAAAATGATATTAAATTATGATAGAATTAAATTGATTTCTGAGTCAGTTTATACTAAAGGACTGTCTAAAAGATTAAATGCGGAAAGAAGAAAATTGGTTAATCAGCGTAAAAAATTTGAGAAAGAATTTGCTGACTTTGAAAAAATGAAACATCCAAAAATGTTTGATTTAAATTATAAAAAACAATATAATGAAATTAAGAATAGACTTGATAATTGGCAAAATGATCTTATTGCTAAGGAAGCTAATATAAAGTACCGTTTAGATTTATTGGAAAAAGAGCTTTCTACTCCAAAAGCTCAAGAGAAACTTAATAAAATACGAAATGTGCTCCTTGAAAAAAATGTAATTAGAGATCAAAAAATAACCGAACTTAAGAGAATAAATTCAGAACTAAAGTATGCAGGCAGAGAGCTTGAAAAAATTCAAAACGAATTGTTTAAACAGGGAATTTCCTTTAATCCTACAAAGCGAAAATTCCAAATGAATAAGTCTACTTATACTGCTATAAAAAGTAATAATGGGTATAATATTACTAAACCTGTTATAAGAGATCTACAGAATGCTGTTTATCAGGCGAAAGAAGACAGACCGCAGGGGGGTATTGTTGCTAATTTTAAAGATGAACAAGAATCTAAATATGATAATGATTATGAGAGATAGGTGAGATCTAATAATGAAAGCAGCGGAAAATGAAACTATAATAAGTTGGTTTATGCCAGCTGCAGAACATAAAAAATTAAAATTAAGTGCGCTTGACAAGAATAGCACTATGACTGATCTTTTGAGAGAATATTTGAAATGTGGCAATAAAACTTATATGGATACAAAAATTGATATTACGAAGTATGATTTAAAAAATAAAAGCAATTATAAGCAAATTTTGATGACTATTGATAAAGTCAGTCATAATATCGCAAAAAGAATTGCTTTAAATAATGATATAACACTTAAAACCCTTTTTGTTATTTATGTTTGTGAAGGTAATAATAAAAATTTAATTTGAAATAAATTTTTCAAAAGCCCCATATTTATTAATATGGGGCTTTTTTTATTGCTTTTTTTATATAATGTGATATTATATAGTTAATATAGTGAATATAGTGAAATGCGTATGTGATTTAGTATAAAGCATGCTTTTTGCTTTAAATAAAATATAAGGATGGGGTACTTATGAATGTTGTAGCAATTATTGGAAGGGTAACAAAAGAATTAGAGATTTCTTATACCAGACAAGGCACACCAAATTGTACGTTTACCATTGCAATACAGCGTGATTACAAAAATTCAAATGGTACATATGATGCAGATTTTATTCAAATCGTTGCATGGAGAGAAGTCGCCCAGCTTTTGGTAACTCATGTAAAAAAAGGAGAACAAATTGGTATAAATGGTCAGTTACGCTCTCGTAGTTATGTAGATAAGAATGGAATAAAAAAATATATTACTGAAGTAAGAGCGCAGCGCATTAAATTTTTGGATCATAAAAAAAGTGATGATAATTTTACTGAACAAATGGATAGTATAAGTGAAAATTCTAGTACTGGTGATGAATATAACGAAGAATTAGAATAAATAAAGACTGCCTTATAAGACAGTCTTTATTTAAGAAAGGTAAAAAATGAATAATCAAGAAATAGCACAAAATATTGGAAAAAATATAAAAATAAAACGAGTAATTTTAGGAATGAGCCAACTTGAGTTATCTAAAAAAGCTAAGATAAACCAAGGGCACTTGAGTCTTATAGAAAATGGTAGAAAAATAGCATCCATACCAATCCTTCATAGAATAGCTGTTTCGTTGAATACTACTGTTTCAGATCTTATATGTGAAAAGTATCAAAAATAGTTTAACTAATATATGGTTATAATACTGTTCCTAATATTGCTTATTTAGATATTCTATATATTTTTTTATTTTATAGATAAAAACGAAAAAGAAGGGAAGTAATTATTATATCAAATGAATTATTAAATTGTATGAGTCTTATTTATGTGAGTACGGTGTTTCTCACATTATATATTGGTATCTCCCTTTTTAAAGGGAAAATAGCTTTTGAAGATCTTATCGAATTATTTCCGCCATCTATATTAGTTTTTATATTTCTAATAGGTAGCTCAATTATCATTTTTATCCAAATGGGTTTATCTTTAGTTGCGTTATATTTAATTAATTATAATTTGTATACTGATAATATAGCTATACTCATAAGATGGTTAAAATATGGAATTCCTACATTATTTATAATTGTTTTTGAAGGACTTATTGTTATAGAAGTATACCAATATGGAAAAGCTAATAAGCAGAATCAGATAAATAAAAAAAATTAAGATATAATCATCATCTTATGTATGACTATATCAATATTATTATTTTTAGTTGGTTGCATAATGGCACTTTAAGGGAATGAATACTATTGGGAAAGAAATGTTAAAAGATGTTAGAGAGGTGTCTTAAATTGAATGAAATAGAAATGTTAACAAACAGAATTATTACGGCAATAATTCTGTTAACAGTTATATTGATTGCAGCACTTACATATTTAAATAAAACTAAAGTATTAAAACAGGAGAACAAAATTATATCGATAGTTATTTGTATATCAATAATATTTCTAATCTATCAAGGCGTTACAATTAAAAACCAAATATCAAGAGCGACAGAAGCAGTCAATAGTAAATGGACGCAGGTATATAAAAAACAGTTATTATATTATATTACGGCTTATCAATTAGAAACAGGTAAACCACAGGTTTCTATACCATATACATTAGAAGAGGAAAAAATTAAGGAGATAAAAAAAATTGCTAGTGACAAAGGGTATACTCTGAAACCAGGAATAAAAATAACATCCGATGGTGATAAATTATATCAACAGATAGAGAATGAATTAATAGCCGTGAAAAAAGGACAGGAAAAATATATTTTAACTCCTGACTTTAATATTATTAGCACTATACCTTATCAGGAAAAACAAAGTAAGGAAGAATTAAGATGAAAAAAAGTAATCTAATTTCGTTTCTTATAACATGTATATCAGTAATTTTTTCCTATAGTAATATAATTTTCAACTATCAATTAGTGGAATATATTATGAACTCCGGAAACACTTATTTTAAAATTTTATTCGCAGCAAGTATTGTATGTATAATGCACTTAACTATACATTGCATTCTGCTGGTTATATTCTATGACTACAGTAATAAGACAAAAACAATATATGAAAATAAAGATTTCCAAGTAAGTTCAATAATTTTTGCTGTGCTTGCAATATTTTTCGTATTCAGTGATCTATATTATGATGATTATGCATCATATTTTATGATGACTTGTATGGTGAGCATATTATTAATACCAGGTTGCGAATATGTTTGTCGGGGCAAACATAGTAAAGACCTACGAATGTTATTCCTTTCATTAATTGCGCATGATAAAAGGTTTGAGCTTGTGCTTCTGCATGAAAGAAATATAAAACATCGATTTTTAAAAATACAGAAACTACAAGGTAAACCAAGATTTAATTTACAAGTATTATCCTTCAGGATGATGAAAATAATGTCTACAATATTACTCCTATATTTCTTTTTTTAATATTTTATACGCAGATAGAAAGGAGAAAATAAATATGATTAAAAATATGATTAAAAAGAAAAATATGATATTAAGCCTGATTTTTGGTGGTGTAAGCTTATTTTGCGCATGTAAGGGACTTGAAAATATATATTCTAATATAGACCTTAATAATTCAGTAATATGGATGGTGGGACAATTCTTTTTTCTAATATTGACAGCGTACTATGTCAGAAAATCCGTAGTATATGACTAATTCCAAAATTTATGCTTTTGTCAAATTGGAGGAACATAAAAGATGATTGAAAATGAAGTATGGTTGATCAATAAAATACTCATAATTCTGAATATTTTTATATCTGGCATCTTTTTTATTGCCAAGCTCCATTCTCAAAAACCCAAAAGGAAATCGTTGGAAATATTATTTTTTATGATGATGGGAATGGCCGGAAGTATTCAATTATGGGAGGTTTTAAATTTGCAATATTTAAATATTTTAATACTGTTCTTTAACATAATATGGACGTGCATAATGTATAAAGATATAGACTTAATAAACTTCTGGCAATCGTTTGGAAAGGAATAATTATATAAATGCTTACAGATATCTATGTAATGAATTTTTTTATGTTTTTCATAAATATGGTGATGCATGGTTATATTATCTTTATTAAGGACGGAAAGAAAATAACATTATTTGAATTTTTATTTTGTTTACCTATATTCTTGTTACTTTTAGGGAAAATATATGAGATATGCGAATCAGATATAGTCAGTGTTGAAATGAAAATAGAAGATATTATTATACTAACATCAAATTTTATACTGGCAATAATACTGATCTATAGATTAAGCAAAAAAAAGGAGTAATTGCATGATAACCGACATTCAAATAATAATTTATATCCTTATGTTTGTTGTGATAGTTATGTATGATTATGTTTTTTTTATGCAGTGCAGGAAAAAATATATTATAGTTGACTTTTATCTTATGCCGGAAATCATATTATTATTGCTTCCACACTACATAGTATTTGATTTAATACGAAGTGTATGGTACTTGCACTTGTCGGGAGAATTTGTCCTTGTCCATGTAAAAATGAATCTAACTGATTTTTTTTCATTTTTTATGCTGTTTTTTATAATAAGAATGCTTGTCAATAAAATTAAAAATAATACTTATTTGTAAATTTTCAATTAAAAAAATAATTAAATTTATATTTTGTAAAAAAGGTGGAAACCATGAATAAAAAAGAATTACAAAAGAAATTTCCAATATTAACAATATTAATATTATCGATAAAAATTATTGCAGTTATATATCCTTTGTCTGCAGTTGGATATCTAGTTAGATATCTTTGGTTTAACCAAGATATTACAACAGAATATTTATTGGATTTACTGGGAATTATTTTTATTTTGGGATTTGTCATATTGTATATTGGAATGTTATTGATAGATCAAGAAGATTTTATATTTGAGTCTACTCTTATGACATGTTTTTTGTTGATAATAATAGGTTTATTTAGTCATAATGCTCCTATTGATGAAGCATTTTTATCTATGTTTATAGCGTTCTTTCTAACTTTAAGATTGGGCAATTATTTACAAGAATGATGAAGAAAGAAGGGATTTTGATTGAATGATAAATACAAAACTATTATTCCTGCGTTCCGAACAATATATATATACGATGGGAAACTATATGCCAAAATTTCTAATGGTGTAATAGTAATATCACAATATGATAATTTCACCAGAAGTTATTTCTATAAAATTTTAGAAGAATATTTGTACGATCATAAAGAAAATCAGGAAAAATTTATTCAAAATTTAAATATGGTCAAAAAACAACATGCTGAAGAAGTATTGTTTCTTCTTAATATAGATGATCTTGTTTTAGGCATGGAGAAAACTCAAACAATAATAAAAAGAGAAAACTTGTGGTGTGATTATAAAAACAGGATATTAAGAAAAATCATTTTAAAAACACTATTAATAGTAGTAGTCATTGCGATAACAATTAATTTATTGGAAGCTAAGCTATTAGAAAATGCTATAACAGATAATTTTACTCGTACTTTTGCTATTACTATTAAATATTTTACTATATCAATTATAGGATTTTGGTATTACGAAAAACAAGAAATCAGATTTTTAAAACCAGAGGAAAAAGAGAAAAACAAAATGTTTAATAAGATATACCTAGCAATGGGAATTCTAAACTGTTTGATTTACTATATGCTAGTTACTATAGTCTAGTTCTACGCTGACGCCAGAGGAACATGATACAAATTCAAAAAGATTTTTCTCGCTTTTCCCGGCTCAATTGTAGCCGGACGCAAAAAACTGCAACAGTAAATGGCACGCTGCCGCGCTGTTGCAGTTTTTTGTGTCTTTCGGCTTGCAATTTTTGCCAGGGAAAACCTCAAAAAATATTCGCAATGGGGGTTTACGCGCAAGGGCTTCAGCCCTTCCAATCCCGCGGCAGGCTCACGGGCGCCGTAGGCTTCGTGTGCTGCCTTATCTTCCATCAAAAAGAAAGGGGTTAAGCGTTATGTTTGAAAACGAATTTTATCCGACACCTGAAGATTTAGCAGCTCGTATGGTAGGAATGGTTGATCTAGCTAAAGTTAGAACAGTCCTGGAACCAAGCGCAGGGAAAGGGGACTTATTAGATGCGTTGGAAAAACGGATCAAAGAATCATATTATCGCTATGATGCGAATAAATATGATATTGATTGTATTGAATTTAGTGAAGATCTGCGCCGGTTATTGATCGGCAAAGAACACAGGGTAATTTTTAATAATTTCTTGAAATTTGAAACCCTTAAAAAGTATGATTTAATCCTGATGAATCCACCTTTTAGCGAAGGCGATAAGCACCTTCTGAAAGCGTTGGAGCTGATGAAGGATGGGGGACAGATCGTTTGCATCCTGAATGCGGAAACGCTTAAGAATGCGTATACAAATACACGACGTGAACTGCTGATGAAATTAGAAGAATATGATGCTCAGGTAGAATATCTAAAACAGTCTTTTACTGACGCTCTGCGGCCAACAGAGGTGGAAATTGCTGTTATTTATATGGACATCCCGCGCAAGACAAGGCTGGATAGTCTAATTCTTACTGATCTGCAGAGGCCAGAAAACGAAGACAGCACAAACTTTGCTGAAAAGGTAGATAAGATAACATTTTATGATCTTGTACTACGGATGGAGCAGCAATTTAAATTCGAGGTACAGGCAGCCTATAAACTGTTAGATGAATATGACGCAATGAAACCTTATGTGATGAATGAATTTCGCAAAGAAAAATATCCCAGACCTATTATCAGCATCAAAATAGATGATAATGACCTTGAGGGTAATGACGCTAGAAATAGGGTATTAGAAAAAATCAGGCTAAAATACTGGCGTGCTTTTGGTGAGTCTCCGCAACTACAGGCAATGTTAACATCAAACTTACAAAGTCTATACCAAGAAACGATCCTTGAATTATCGCACTATGATTTTAACCTGTACAATGTGGAAGAAGTTAATCGTCAGCTGCAGTCCCAAATGAGCGGAGCTGTTGAAGAAACAATTTTAAATCTATTCGATGAATTTTCGCAGAAGCATTCTTGGTATACAGAGTGCAACAAAAATATTCACTACTACAACGGTTGGGCAACGAATAAAGCTCATAAAATCAATAAGAAGGTAATAATATCTCTGAATGGCTTTGATGATTATTATAAGGATAAAGTTAGGTTGAAATACGGAGTAAGCAGGAAATTAAGAGATATTGAAATGACACTTAATTATTTAGATACTGGGCGGACTTGTTCTAGTCTACCACTAGAAATTTTGCTGGAGGAGGCTGAAGCTGTTCAGCAAAGTAAAAATATCGATACCAAATATTTTAAGGTAACATTCTATAAAAAAGGAACTTGCCATTTAGAATTTAAAGATCTTGAACTGTTGAAGAAATTTAATATTTTCGGCTCACAGCGTAAAGGTTGGCTGCCTCCTGATTACGGCCGCAAAAACTATCAGGATATGACCGCTGAAGAACAAACTGTAATTAATGAGTTTGACGGATCTGCGCTAGAGTACCAACAAGTTATCCAGGAGAAGGAATATTACCTGGTTGACCGGGGGACAAACTTGGTACTGCTTAATCCAGGAGCGGCAGCTTAATACATATAATCATACATTTACTGCATATATTTTGACCAGAATATATGCAGTAAATTCTTCAGAAACGTAATTTGATGCAGTAAAAAAGACTACGATTTTTAATCGTAGTCTTTTTTTACCTTGAATAACTGGTATCTTTATGTTTCTGGTTCAGCTGCTTAATTGTTTGTTCCTGTACTTTTTCGTGGAACAGGCTAATAGTTTTTCTCGCACGTTCCTGGATAAAATTCGACATGATCTTTAACACATCATCATCGATATTATATTTAGGATGCTTTTGAAATTCAAACTTTAAGAGCTGACGCAGCTTCGGCAAATGCCGTTTTTCAGCAAATAGCCGGGCCTGCTTATCAATCGGGAAATATTTACAGGACAAGGTTTTGACATAATCGTTGTAGTGTTCACTGGTCAGCTCCTGGCTTGCAGCTCCGTAGAATAGGGAATAACCGTTATCAAAAAGAGGCGCCGTTCGTAAATACTTACCGGTATTATTATCTACCATCATCCCAAAGTTACCTAAATGTCGGTCTGCATTGGCAATAAGGCTATCGAAAACCATCATATCTGCATAGTGCGGGCCCATCGTTGAGAGCATTTTCTGCTGGACGCTTAAACTACTGAGATCCGCATTATTGACGTCAATACCGGCTTGCTTGAAATAGGTCGCTGCTTCGACAAAACCTTCATTTTCAGAAGTGAATAATTTGCAGGTACAGACGATTTCTTTTTTGCCGGATCTGTGGTGGAATTCTTCTAGGTCATAGTTGACGTGTTCAAAGCCTAAAGCAGCAGCTACCTGGGCAGCGTAGTACTCAATTGTAGCCTGTGACCGTCCATCTGGCCGCGGCATGAACTCGTCGCCTTTGATCAGATAGATGCCATCGGGCCGGTTTGACCAGCATTTTTTTAAAGCGCCGCTGGAAGTCAGCTCCGGAGAAGATATTAGCCCGCTGATTTTTTGACTGTAACCGGTAAAGGCTACGTAAGATAAAACTTCGTCAAAGGGATGCTCATACAAATTACAATCTTTCCAGCTGATAGAAGATCCTTCGCTGGAGATCCAGTAAGCGTCGTTTAAAGATAAAGCATGAGATACGTTTACGTACTTTAAAGGATTAGGACTATCATCGATTGCGGCAAGGATCTTCTCAACGAACTGCCTGTTTTTAGGCGCCTTGCGTTTATTGATCCATTTCAGCAGCTGTTCTTCGGTTGGATCATCGGGAAGATTTTTTGGAAAAAGTTGTTTATTTTCCACGTGGATCTTATTGATCTGCAGACTATATGAAAAGTCAAAAGTACCTAAAGCTTCTTCTTTTGTTTCAAACAAAGAAAATTCTATTAATGGAGTATCCTTTGAATGCAATATATATTTATCAAGTAATTTTGGACTATTATTCATTGGGATACACCACCTTTTCTTTCGTATATTACAAGTACAATTATAACATACTTATATTTTTTATCTACAATGATTACGCTGCTGGTCGCGAATATACTTTCTCATGACCGGCGTGTTCATCATTTTGTTTAAATAAATTGTTCTCGACAGTTTGCTTTCTCCTGGTACCCGGGGATTATTAGCCAGTTTAGCTATAATCATATTGGGGTCTTTGCCCGCACGGATCAATTTGCAGACAACAGAGTTGGCCTGCTCTTTCGTCCATGGAATTGGCCTTACTATTTCCTTCATGACCTCCGGCAGCGGTTTAAAACTTTTAAAAGTTTCTGCAGCGTCTAATAGAGTAAACTTGATTTCGGATAACGGCAGCTGCTTGATCGCAATAGCATTTACGGACAAATCGCGTGCTAAATAAAGGCGATCAAAATCATCCTTAGTTTTCGTGAAGTGTTCCCAATGGATTTCAAAGCCAGCCTTTTTTGCCAGGCTTCTGGTAAATTCTCGAATCGTTCTGCTGTTGCCATCGGGAAACGGATGTAGTTGATCTAAAGTAATATATATACTGCTGATAACAGCAGTGAAAGCTTCTGTATTCATAGCCTGCATTTTGGGCAGGTCAACGGATTTCTGCAGAAAATCACTGGCAGCTTGGATCTCGGCTGGTGTCATATTGGAATAGACGACGGGGGAGATTTCCGGGCTGTTTTTTAACAATCGGTTTTTGCGCCAAAACTGATTTTCCGGCACTTGCGAACGAAAGCAGCCAGGCTTGTATTCTTCAGCCCATTCCGGACCCAACTTTGGCAGATCCTGAAATAAATAGGCGTTAATTGCCTTCAGATGATCCAGATCCCAATTGCCGGCAAGTGGTTCAAGGTGCAGCTGATATAGTCTATAGGCAACAGCTTTGCCTTCAGCTTTTTCCTTCTCCTTAATCGGCAGCATGCTCAAACAGACTTCCCATGATTAGGTCATCTAACTGTTCTGCAGATATTTTACCGGCAATATGCTTTTGTATAATAGCGTCAGTTTCCTCTGGAATAGGGCAATTTTCCAGCTGACAGCTGGCTTTAGCATATTCCCAGGCTTGCAGACGTTCTTTAGATTCAGTTTTAGTAATAGTCATTTTAGCCACCTCAAAATAAAGTAAAAACTAAGAATTATATATAAATATTATATCACAAAAGAGCCTAAAAAGCACGGTTTTATCAGCTTTGTTGGCACTTTTAAAAATGAAGAAAGGCAAGAAATCGTAACTAATCCAGGATATTTCTTGCCTTTGAATTTATGTGTCTGAATATCAGGCTTTTCGCTCGCTCATTTTAGCCTGGCTCAGAAATTTAGAAGGGTAATACGAAGCAGCAGAGCTGCCCTTCCAAATTTCTTCGCTGGTCGGCTTATCTGAGCTTGCGAAAAGCAAATAAAGCGTGCCAGGCACGCAAAGGAGTGGTATTTATGACACGTGGTACAGCATATTTATTTTTAGGGGGTAATGTCATCTATTCGTCCATTGAATTTAATGGGGATATGTATTTTGATGGTTGTGGCTATGGATCTGAAATGATGGAAGCTATTAAGTCCTGTGATACTTTGGAAGGCTTCGCCGAAATAGTGAAAGAATTTAATGAAAGTCATCACAAATACAGAGAGGACGTTTTGGTTTACCAGGTTGACCAATATTTAAACTGTGTCGATTTTGGGGAAGATTTTAGCATCGTTGATTTGAAAAAAGACTATTTTGATAACTTCTTTTCTGATTACATTTTTATAAAAAATGCAGATGCAAAGAACATCTTATTTTTGACACGAGATAAGTTAAAAGTAGTATTGATGCCTGGAGAAGTAACAGCGTTTAATTATGGCTATCTTGTCCAAGGCAATTATGTAAAATATCGCATTCTGGGCTAAGCAAAGGAGCGGCATCGGCCGCTC
>ENA-OPSV01002031-OPSV01002031.1-human-gut-metagenome-genome-assembly--contig:-NODE-2031-length-12714-cov-2.533533_pt1 | contig 12714 bp, 8 predicted proteins | sample MGYA00241460_ERZ501912 | MGnify/ENA primary metagenome ERZ501912 (study PRJEB25962, sample SAMEA2042402) | human gut metagenome | biome: human gut; feature: human-associated habitat; material: faeces...
GGCCGATCCGGTCCGCCTCCACGGACGAGACCTTGCTGGACTCCCTCCGCCAGCTTCGCAAGCAAATTGCCGAGCGAGAGCATACGCCGGCTTATATCATCTTCTCCGACGATTCCTTGGAAGACATGGTGGAGAAGAAACCGGTCACCTTGGACCAGTTCAGCGACATCCGGGGCGTGGGGCAAATCAAGCTGGACCGGTACGGGAAGGTGTTCGTGGCCTTGATCCGGTTCGTGCTGAAGCTACCGAAATAAGAAGAACACATGTTAATGTTTTTAGCTCCTAAATGGAAATATAAAAAAATCACATATATTTGTCTACAGTTATTAAGCACAATGCCCCATATTCATGATAGACAAACATCTTTCTCTCCTCACCCACCTGCTCTGTCTGTGTTTTCTGGCAGGATGCGAGAATGAGTATTTCAAAACGGGGAGTATCCATATCCAATTGAAGAAACCTTCCGGATACGCAGATATCTCCTTGGCGAATATCCCGGTCACACTAATCAATCAAAGTATAGGCTGTGTCTACACCACGACCACCGACACAAATGGACTAGCTCTATTTGAACTAACCGCTGGCATATGCGCAATCTCCGCAAATCAGGAAACCACGACTGGCAACAGGGATTATATATTGAGTGGTAGCCTCTCCAATATCCAGTTCGAGGCCAATGGAGAAGAACGATCCGTGGAAATACCTTTGGAAGTGTCCGAACGAGGCCGTCTGCTGATTAGCGAGATTTATTTCAGCGGTTGTCTCTGGCCTGACGGGAAAAATGTCTATAACAAAGATCAATACCTCACGTTGGTCAATAACTCCGATGACTTGATTTTCCTAGATGGCCTATGTATCGCACAAGCAGGACCCGTAAGCGTGACAAAGCCTTCCGGATGGATGCTCCATACCGATATGAAAGAAATACCTTTATTCATGATGTGCTGGGAGTTTCCGGGAACGGGAGCCGAATATCCCATTCAACCGGGGGAGCGACAAACGATAGCGATTAACGCCATAAACCATACCAATAGCGAAGTGGGAGTTCCGGCCTCGCTCGATTTATCCAGCGTGGAATGGGCTTTTTGGGATCCTATCTTGACCGGAAGCCAAATCTCCGCCGGTGTAAAACCTCTAAACTTGGTATGGCGTGGCACCGGTTTCTCCTATCTGTTTTCCATGAACGGCCCGACGATCCTCTTGTTCCGTCCCAAAACGGACTTAAGAGAATGGATCGCCAATCCGGATCACATCCAAAAAGAACCTGAGAGTTTCAATACGCTAAAATACCTCCATATACCCGCTGATTGGGTGCTGGATATCGCAAATTTCGTCTCTTCAACCTCTACGGTAGCTTACACACGTATCCCATCTTCTATGGATGTGAGTCCGGGTATAGCCACGTCCGGCGGCTCCGGCCTGGCAATGCGTCGGAAATATGAGCAAGAGGGGAAACGCTTCCGCTGGAAAGATTCCAATAACACCGCCGAGGATTTCGAGAAAAGTCCACCTTCCTTAAAACGGTAAGCCTCTATGAAGATCACTATCATTCTATATATGATATCACTATCTGTCTATGCCTCACGGTCATGGGCTCAACAAGAGAGCGCATGGGCTTTATCCGCCAATCCTGTCAGCATCAGCTATGTGCCTAAGGACAGCGCTATGGAAGCCGGTTTAAGTTATTTGATCCATCAAGCCGCCTTACCTGCCAGCGACCAGCCGGATCAAACACAGACCTATAGGGCTTATGTATCCGGTAACCGAAAGCTGGGTCTGCTTTGGCTGGCGGGTGGTATCGATTGGTCGCAAAGCCTACTGGAAGGGAGAAAATGGAATTTATTATCGCAACCGGACTATCTGATTACGGCCGGCGATTCCTTGGGAGAGCCACAACGCATCGAGAAATACAGGATCTACGGACAAGCGGCTTACGTCTTATCCCCGAAAATCAAGGTCGGGATAGATGGAGACTATACAGCTACAAGCAACGAAGATCGCTCCTCTTACCATATCTACCATGGGATGGCACACTTAATCCGGATATCAGGAGGTATCGTTTACGAACAAGTACGCAGACGTTTTGGAGCCTCGATCCATTATACCCATCGAACAGAGGAATTAACGTATGATACGGATAGTAAAGATAAACTTTATACATTTCCTCTGGGTTATTGGCTTCCGATGCAAGAATTATCGGGAAGTTTCCTGTTTCGCAGCCAAGGAAAACGCCTAGGTGTTTCCTTGCAAACGGAAACCCTAAAAGAGCATTGGAGTCTTTTCCATGATCTCTTCTACGAGACCCAGCAATTAGCGGACAATCCAAATAACTCCGGCAACTTGAGAGGCTGGGAAGAACGGCTGCATCAAATCAGTTACCAAGGTCGTTTTACCCGAACGAATAAATCGTGGACGCATATCTGGTCGCCCACAGCCCGATTCAACCAAACTACGGCCAACCGCATATTACAACGGAATCCCACCACAAGCTCGTCTGCCATATGGACTACATTCGCCACCTATCGCCTAGCAAGGCAACGGATGTTATCTACCCAACTAAGTTACGAGGCGACAAAGAATGATACTTCGGGCGAAAAGGTATCCACATGGCAAATGACTGTCGGATGGAATCGTTTGGAAAATGATTTCTACATATATCCTTTTACGGTCAAACAATATACAGGGCTCTTCCACGGAGAGATCGCGTTTTTTCGACAAATCCGCCTACCTAAAGAAAACAAGCTAAGTATCCGCCCGTCCGTGTATATCGTATCGGGCTATGGCACCGAGATCAAATGGGAGAAGGAAACGCAGAAGGATGAGAATGGCTCAGCAGAAATCAAGCTAGAGCAGAACATGCAAAAAGTGAACGAGGATTTTATTGCTCGCACGGCAACCCGTCTGTGTATCGGTGCGGAAATGGAATATCGGCATCCCATTCATTCCGCCTTATCAGCGGGATTTCGTTTAATGGGTAGTCTCGAACAAACGACAAGTCCTCAATCGCCCCTCGGAGGGGGCGGAAATCTCAGTATTGTCATCTGGCTATAATAGGTCTTAATACTATGCGTTACTCAACTTTGTACAAAATACCAATAAAGATCGTGACGATATTTCTCTTATTGTCATCACTTCATCCGGGCAATTACCTTCACGGGCAAAAGCAACCGGATACTCTGTCCTTCTATTTACCCAACATTTTGGTAACAGCCATCGAGTCTAAGACTCCGGGTACGGTTTCCTTGCTTCCAGCGTCAACGTTGGAACATACGCAACCGATCACGATCTCTGATCTGACACAATTATTACCGGGAGGTCTCACCAATAATTCTGGGGTGACAGACGCACAATATTTCTCAGTGCGGGAGGTTTCTTTAAAGAACGGGGTAAACCAATTTCATAAGAACGCAGCTATGGGTGCCCAAATATGGGTAGACGGCTCTCCTCTTCATTTCAACACCGGCATCAACGAGCCTTACGAAGGATATGATGCCCGTTTTCTATCTCTCAACCAAGTGAAAGAGGCGGAAATCATCCGAGGAATACCTTCTGCCCGGTACGGAAACTTAACAAATAGCGTATTATTACTCAAGACTCATCAAGGTAGAATGCCTCTCTCCACCAGCATACGTTACAATCCGAAACTGAAACAATATATGCTTGGAAAAGGCTTCTGTATCTCCCCACAAGGCCATACGCTCAACCTGTTAGCGGACTATACCAGCCAAGGCGATTTCCATACCGGCGGCATACGCTTGGCAAACCTTTACCATTGGTTGCCCGCAGGGAAAAAACTAGAATTAAGCCTTACTTACACCTCTCGCATAGGAAAGGAAAAGCAATTCGTCAACGAGCAGAATCATACGCAAAGACAACGATTGGATCAGCGATTTTCCATACAAGGGGAATGGCAACCCGACCGACGTTGGCTCAAGAAGCTGTCTCTGAGAATAGACGGTTCCCTTCAAAAAAGCAAACAAACAAAGAGTCAGGTCAACAATGCCTCTAGCCAGCTTTATACAGACCAGAAAGAGAGCGGCGAATGGGAAGCCCGTGTTTTATCCTCAAACTACATGTACACATTAGTCAATGAAAGCCAACCTTTTTATGTAGAAACCGAGATGCTGGCGTCTACCTTATTCCCTCTACGACAAGGGAGGGAGATCAGCTTAGTAGCCGGATTCTCATACCGTAGTGAGGGTAACGAAGGGCGAGGCAGGGATTTCGATCGGCAGAGGCCTCCTTCTACATCTATCCGTCCCCGCTCATTCCGGGAAATCCCGTCCTTGCATACGTTCGGTGGCTTCATTGAGGCCACATACCGGACTTCCAACCTCCATGTAGAAGCCGGATTAAGAAATCAAGGATTGAAAAGCCGGGATTATGCCTTAATCTATCAGACAGAACCTCGCCTGAATCTCTTATGGTCTCTCTTCTCCTCTCCCTCCGGCTATACATTGAGTTTAAAAGGTGGGCTCGGATGGATCAGTTTCATGCCGACATTGGATAAACTCTACCCGGAAGCTATTTATAATGATAAGGTCTCTTTCTATTATAATGATAGCAATGAAAGTGGAAACACCCTTGGTATTCTCACGACACATGCCCCCGGAATGGAACGAAATATGAAATTAAAACCTACCGTAAATCGAAAGATAGAGGTTGGCCTTATAGGGAAGACTCCGGCCATCCGACTAGACATGACCGCTTTTTTCGAGAAACAAACGGATGGCTTTTCCTCCTCGGCGCAATATATTCCGTTCAGCTATCGGGAATATGATTATCTATCAACCGCCCAACTTCGTCCTGAATACAAAGATGGACAGGTATGGGTGAACGGTAAGGTTGTCCCTTATCAAGAGAAATATAGTTACACGCCGGTATCTGTACCAGTCAATACACTCCATAGGAAGAAACATGGGATCGAGATGGTAGCGGACCTCGGGACTTTCTCACCCTTGCGTACCTCCCTAATCGTAGACGGGATCTGGTTATATGTACGAGAAAAGAATACGGCCCTTAACGGGATCTGGCCGATCCAGTACACAGATAAAACAGAATACCCCTACGTAGGTTTTTACGACAAGCAAGGCGGACCGGGAAATGAAAGTCGTTCGGAGATCATCTCCACGAACTTCCGTTTCATCACGCGCATCCCCAGAATCGGACTGGTCACTACCCTTACGTGGCAAATGATATGGCTCTATAAATATCGTACGCTCTACAACGGTAGCACTGGCGAGAATGTATGGCCCCTATATTGGTGTGGAACAGACGGAATCATACATTCGTTCACCGAGACACAGAAAGAGGATCCAGCCTTCGCGCCTTTACTCTCCACCACCGCGCCGGAACGATTCCTGCCAAACTCTTATAAACCATATGGTATGCTGAATATCCGGGTAAACAAAGCTTTCGGAGAGCACATCACGCTGGCATTCTTTGCCAACAACCTCGCCGATTTACGCCCCACTCGCTATTCGGCCAGCACGAGATCTTACCTTCAACAAAATACCCAGCCTTTTTTCGGTCTGGAATTACAAATAAAACTATGACATCATGAAAACAAGCATACTTTACATATTCCTACTGTCAGTCCTTTACGCCTGCGACTCCCACTCTCTTCTTCCACCCAAGCAGCAATTGGATCAGCAAATAGCGCAACTGAATGATTATTCTTTGTTGAGCGGTCCCTTGAACGACCAGCTATGCGAAGAGATAGAAACCCATGCCCAAGAAATAGGGAATGACTCGCTTTTGCTGGCAACCCGCCAAATCATATACACCCGCTATTGCAGATTACAGGACACGGCCCATGCGAGAATGCTACTCGACCGCATGAAACCTTATGCCATCCGCATAAAAGACAAGCACCTTCTCATGAATCACCTGCGTATGGCATTTCTTCACGCACAGACACGCCAACCCGCAGAATGCGAGCGATGGATAAACGAGGCACGAAAATATGCATATATAAATCCTCAAAACTGGTATATCACGGCGGCTAGCGCTTGTCTTGAATGTGGATTATATCCCCAAGCACTCATCTATGCGGATTCAGCATTGGTGAACTTGAAATATAAAGTGATAAGCTCTCCTCACTTAGTAAAAGCTATAGCATTAAGCCGTACGGGAAAGACCGCCGAAGCGGAGGAATGGACCCAACGATGCATTACCGATATCCGCCACTTTCAGGCGAAACACCAAATACACACGATCAGCTATCTGCAATATCAACTCTTCATGGAATACGCCGTCTCTCTCCGGAAACATGGAAAAAACAAAGAGGCACTATCCGTATTGGAGGAATTAGACAGAGTCTCATTCAATAATGTCGCCACGCCTCTCTTGAGGAACAAAGACAATATCGAGGAATATAAGGTGCGTGTGGCACGTATGTTGTCCGAATGCCATTATGCGACCGGAAATCAATCGGAAGCCATCCAACAGGCAAACCGGGCAGACTCCCTACAATCCCATTATGCCCAAGAGCAAATGAACATACGCAGAAAGATGATCAGCGAAAGCCTGCAAAACGAACTATTATCCACCCGCTTAAAAAGTCAGAAGGTGGAGGCGGAACAGGCACGGCTCATCCAGTATATCCTTACCGGAGTCATTATTTTGCTCATGGCTATCCTAACCGGAGGATACCTTTGGTGGAGAAATCATCGCCGTCGCCTACGCCAGTTATTCGATTTATTGATAAGCCATCATGCGGCTTGGTTGCTAATACACGATCCGCTTCCGCTAATCTCCCGGCCACAAATAAAGTTACCAGATCATTCAGAGGCAAACACCGAGGTCACAACAAAATCTGATAATCTCCTATATCAACGAATCCTATCAGTTATGAAAGAGCAAAAGCCTTTCTTAAATCCTAATCTCGACCTTGTGACCCTCTCCCGTCTAGTGGGTACTAACCGAACACAACTATCCACCACCCTCAATAGGCAGACGGGAATGAACTTTAGTCGTTGGCTGGCTGAATACAGGGTACACCACCTCCTTTCGCTCGTCGCCCTACGTCCCGACAGCGACATCACCGCACTAGCCTCCGAATCAGGCTTCACCTCCCGAACCTCCTTCTTCCGGCAGTTCCGGCAAGTCACCGGACTTACGCCCAACCAATACAGAAACGTACGAAAAGAGACCGGCAAATAATCTGTTAAAGTACGTGTCTAGCCTTTGATGCAGGGGCTTTACGGCCTTTGGTGTACCAGATCGTTCGGATCAAGTTTCAATACGTTCGCATCTTTTCTCATCCCTTGATTTACCAAATGGGACTGTCTATATTTGACCTCGCAAGTCCCTCTTATGCGGGTTACTTAAGACAGTACCAATATGGAAGAAAAGCAAAAGCCATCCCTAATCGAACGCAGGCTATATGCCCGCATCTTACAAATCATGGAGGATAAGAAGCCTTATCTCGATCCACAGTTCAATTTGTGCCAGTTGGCCAACCTCGCTTGCACGAACCGTACCCGGCTATCCTCTACCTTGAACAATCAGACGGGTATGAACTTCAGTCGCTGGCTGGCTATCTATCGGGTAGAGTACCTCATACGGGAATTTTCCAAGTGCCTCACACAAGAGCCGCAGGAGTTATACAAGACGGCTGGGTTTACCTCCCGTACCTCTTTCTACCGCCAATTCAAGGAGGTGACGGGCAACACTCCCATCGAGTACTTCGCCAACCTATATTATAACAACGTAAATGATTCAACTAAATAAATAGCGATATGAGACATTTTACACTCCTACTCTTATCCGTTTTTACTGTCTATCAAGCCAAGGCGGATATATTGATCCCCTTAGACAAATATCCTACGGGGGAAAAACGTTTCAACTTACAGATCAACGGAAGTCACGATACCAGTACCCCTTGGCTCTCCACCACGTCATTTGGCGTGGATGAAGATGGACAGATGGGAAACCCGGAGAATTGGACATCCGAACAAATCGACGAGGACAATCACTCGGTAAGTCACCGACTCATCATGAACAGTATTTCCCTGCGCCTCTCCTATCGTGTATGGGACAATCTCAGCCTGTGGGCAGGCATCGGTACCACCAACTTCACCCACGAGGAGACTTTCCGAGATGATGACGACCTAAGCAGTACCATCTTCAGCAAGAACATGGTACCCATCTACAGCGGAGGGCTAGGTTACGGCTATGCCTTCACCGACCGCTTTTTCATGTCTACCCAACCCGGCGTGCGCTATGCCAACAGCGATAACATGACCACCGAGGTGTATTACCAAGGCAAGACCATCCCCTTGCGAGACCTCAGCCTCAACCGCCGTTACCTAGAGTGGGCCGTGCCCGTGGTGGCCGGATACGCACTGGGCAATTTCGTGCCCTATGCCGGGATCCTCTACAAGGACTACACGATGAAAGACCGGTACGAGTTCACCAAGACATATGCCGGCGAGGACTATACCGTTCGTATCGACGAGACTTTCCACGCCCGTCACAAGCTGTACGCTTTGGCTGGGGTGAACTATTTCCTCGCTGACAACATCTCGCTCGGAGTAAACGGAAGCTTCGGCAACAGGCAGTCCGTACAGTTACAATTCAATATCAGTTTCTAAACCTCTTAAACAGATATATACATGAGAACGACACTCAAAGCACAAGCGATACGGCTGATCGCCATATTTTTGCTTATCTGTGCCTCTACCACCACCGTCAAGGCACAGATCAGCCAACATCCCGAACTGTATAAGGTGAAAGAATTCCACAATATGGATAAAGACGGAGGTGCCTATTACTGCTTCACCGACGCACAATACTACCAAGGGAAGCTCTACGGGGTCTACATAGATAATAACGGCCCCTCATCCATACGCCTCATCGCTTTCGAGGTGAACGGCGAGACCCGGACAATGGAACAATCCACCGTTGGCGACACCGGTAAGAAAATGATCTTTCTCAATGATTTCGGCGTATACCAAGATGCCGAGATCATCGTATACCGCAATCGCTTCTACGTGCTCTGGAAGAATAATACCAATGGCCAGATATGGATCGGCGAGGTGGATATGAAAAAGGGAGAATACAAGAAAACTCGTATGCTCGATGACGGGAAAACTTACGCCAACTTCGCCGCCACCATCTACCGTGACAAGATCTGCGTCATCCTACACCGCCGCACCAACAAGAAACTGCAAGTCTACCAATACGGCGACCCCGAGCTGAACAGCGGCTGGGACTGGTGCGGCACCGTGCGCAACGCCGGACACGATAATATCGAGCTAAAAGGCTCAACAGGCATATCAATGGAATACGATCCCGACGACCACTGGGACGCCACCTCGTGGTACGGCTACGACGACACCGAGAAAAAGAACGTGGAGAAACTCATCATAGGCCGGCTCAAGAGCGGTACCTTCGAGGCATTCAGCTACAGCGGCGAGTATGGCAAGGATAACACATGGCCCTCCAACTGGGAAGAATACGCACATCACGACATAGGACGCTCGAAGACCTTCTCGCTCAAGCTCATCCAAGCCGATATAGAAAGCTACGCAGCCGACAATACCAGCGGCTACAAAGCTTCCTCAAATCCCCTGATCTTCAGCTACTGTACCTATGATGGCAAGGGAACGGGCGAACACTTCCTAAAGAAATTCTACCCCGGCAGCAACAGCTTCGCCACCGACGCACCCATCTACACCGACCTGCCCTACGGCTACACGGTCGTAGCCACCGCAGCAGATCCTACCACCGAGACAGCTCCCGGCGGAGGGCTCTACTACAAGCAATATATCTACCTGCTGCGAGGTAACCAGACTCCATACCATTGGTACAAGCACGCCTACATCGCCTCCATCCGCTCCAACGAGATCGTGGAGAGACGCAGTTCCTTCAACGACGAGAAGGCCCTGTTCGGCAACAGCGAGCTACGTAACCTCGTGCGTCTCATCGGCATCATCGAAGGACCACCTCCAACGATAGTGGATAATAACGACTGGTTCAAGGATCTCGGCGTAGCCTCCAGCCTCTCCTTCACCATGGGATCGGGCACCAGCAACTCCGTGAGTCGGCTCTACAAGAGCGATCTCAAATGCTCCTTCGGGCCGCATACGGACAAACTCACGGCAGCATTCGGCGGCGGATACTCCTTCCAGAAACAACACGAGGAAGTAACAAGCCAGTCCGAGTCCATCACCGTTACCTTCGAAGCAAACGACACAGCAGACTACCGGGCCATCGCCCTCTACTCTGTACCCATTCTGACCCGTTGCGACCTAGAATACCTCTCCCCCACCCGGAGACAGAGTGTACGAATGCCCATATTCAGCTATACTTACATGACACGGCAGAGTATCAAACAAGTAGAAGTGCCTCTCGACCTAGAGCCTTTCCGCATAGACAATCCAAGCAAACTTGGAGACTGGGAGGCCCGTGAGATCCTCACCATGACCGCCAGCGAGCCAAATGTCAGCAAGTCCGTCAACTTCAGCCTCAACTCCGAACGGATCGACATGACGCTGGAAACCAGCGGCACAATCTCCGACAGTCAGACCAAAGGTGCCATCAGCCTTATGGATTTGAAATTCCCCTTCTTCCAACTGGAGAACCAAAGTTCTTGGGAATGGACAGACCAGACCACGGCGACAACCTCGCAGGGTATCAGCGCATCCTATTCGAAGATACGACGCACGGACAAGCACGTCAGGCCGGAAGAGACAGCCGAGTCCTTCTCATCCACCCTCTATCTGCTCACTGCCGAGAAGTCGAACACGCTCCGTGACCAGTACTACCCCAAGCTACTCGAACGGAAGATCAGCTTCGGCACCGACACCTTTCCCTTCATGGTAAACAGCGACAAACCCTTCGTATTGGCGTGGGACATCAACAACATCACCTATGTACGAGGTGACGTGAGCGCCACTGGCAATGAGGAGGTAACGACCGACGAGCCCCTGTCTATCCGCTTCCTCGACGGCATGCTTACGGTAGATTGCCTGCCGGGAGCCACCGTCAACGTCTACAGCATGAACGGCACGTTAACCGGTCACCAGCAAGCGGTATCCGGAAAAGCAATCTTCAGCCTGCCCGGACACCTGTACACCGTGGAGGTCGTGACCGAACGTTACCGGAAAGTACAGAAAGTAGTGAGATAATACAGTTAGAAGCCATGAAGACAAACCTCCTCCAGAGAAAACGCCTCCTAACGGAAGAATCGAATCGCTGTTATCTGTGCGATGACCCTGTCTGCACGAAGGCATGCAAGCCCGGACTAGATCCGGGCCGCTTGCTGCGGGCCTGTAAAATGGACAACCTAGCGGGAGCTATCCTCCGGGCCTACCGGATGGAAGCCTGCAAGGATTGCGACGGGCATCCTTGCGAGAAGGCCTGCCTCCGCGGACGAACCGACCGGGCGATATCCATCACCCAGATCGTACGGCAATTACAAGATATGCCAAACCCGACGGATAGTTCTCCCCTCACTTCGTCTCCGGACTTGGCGATCGACTTTTGTGGTGTCCGCTGCGCCAACCCCTTTATACTGGCCTCCTCGCCCGTAGCCCATAATTACGTGCGTCCGGGCCCTCGAAGCCGGTTGGGCCGGTATCTGCTTCAAGACGATATCATTCTATCCGAGCCATGAGGTATCCCCCCGCTTCGACCAAATGGAGGTGGATGGCGTACCTTTCATCGGATTCAAGAACATGGAACAATTGTCGGAAGCCTCTGTCGAAGAGAATTTCGATACTCTCTATCGCCTCAAGCAACGCTATCCTGACAAATTAATCATCTCCTCCATTATGGGACGGACAGACGATGAGTGGACACGGCTTGCCCAATATTCCACGCAGGCTGGGGCCGATATCATTGAGTGCAACTTCTCTTGTCCACAAATGACGCAAGAAGGGATGGGCAGCGACGTAGGACAAAACCCGGAACTGGTACGCCGGTTCACCGCCGCCACACGCCGGGGTACCCATCTGCCGATACTAGCGAAGATGACACCGAATATCGGGCAGATGACACCCGTGGCGCTCGCCGCCCACGAAGGAGGAGCCACCGGGATAGCCGCCATCAACACCATCAAATGTATCACCCGTATCGATGAGAAAGCACTTACGGCCCGGCCCGTTGTCTGCGGACTGAGCAGCGTGTCCGGCTATTCGGGGAAAGCCGTGCGCCCTATCGCTCTCCGGTTCATACATGAGCTGGCGAGCGATCCTTCTGCCGGCAAGATGCCTATCAGCGGGATAGGCGGTATAGAGACTTGGCGGGATGCCCTCGATTTCCTGCTACTAGGCTGCACGAACCTACAGATATGTACCGCCGTGATGCAATACGGCTTCCGGATCATCGACGATCTATGCGAAGGGTTACGACTGTTCATGCAAGAGAACGGATATAAAACCCTATCCGATCTCATAGGTATCGCTTTACCGAACATCGTACCCCCCGAGAAACTGGAACGTACGCAGATACACCGCCCGACAGTAGATAACAGCCTATGCCTCGGCTGCGGACGCTGTTTCGTTTCCTGTAACGACGGTGGACATCAAGCTATCCGTTTCACCTCTATGCGCAAACCGGTGATAGACGAGCAAAAATGTGTCGGCTGCCATCTTTGCGCATTAGTATGCCCAACCTTCGCCATACATTGACAGGATGAGGATCGAGACGGGACACCTTATTCTACTATCCATACTTCTTCTGTGCCCGCTAGTCCATTCAGACCTG
>ENA-OPSV01002033-OPSV01002033.1-human-gut-metagenome-genome-assembly--contig:-NODE-2033-length-12706-cov-2.351277_pt1 | contig 12706 bp, 8 predicted proteins | sample MGYA00241460_ERZ501912 | MGnify/ENA primary metagenome ERZ501912 (study PRJEB25962, sample SAMEA2042402) | human gut metagenome | biome: human gut; feature: human-associated habitat; material: faeces...
AAAGCTTCCAAAACGTATGTAACACTATATTATAATGAAGGTATTACAAATGCAATATAAAAAATATATTACAAAGCAATAAAAGGAATATTATGCATATTACTGAATGTGCGTTATAATAGGCATAGATTCGTGAAACAGGAAGAGAGAGGAAAATAGAGACATGAAAAGTTTGGCAGTTTATCTCAAAGAGTACAAAAAGGAAAGTATTCTGGCACCGCTTTTTAAGCTTCTGGAGGTTGTTTTTGACCTTTTAGTTCCGGTAGTTGTGGCACAGATTATTGATGTCGGTGTCGCACAGGATAACCGAAGTTATGTGGTTCAGATGTTTTTTGTATTAATTTTAATGGCGGGAGTCGGACTTGCCTGCAGTTTCACCGCACAGTTTTTTGCTGCGAAGGCAAGCTGTGGATTTGCGGCAAAATTAAGACAGGCAATGTTTGATCATATTCAGTCATTGTCATTTACAGAATTAGATACCATGGGAACTGATACCTTGATCACACGTTTGACAGATGATGTGAATCAGGTTCAGAATGGATTGAATCTGGGTCTGAGACTTCTGCTTCGAAGTCCATTTGTCGTACTTGGCTCCATGGTCATGGCATTTACAATCAATGTAAAATGTGCATGGATATTTGTGATTGCGATTCCGGTATTGTTCGTTGTTGTATTTTCCATTATGCTGGTCAGCATTCCATTATTTAAGAAAGTGCAAAATGGACTGGACCAGGTGACAGGACTGACAAGAGAAAATTTAACAGGTGTCCGTGTGATCCGTGCATTTTGCATGGAAGAGCAATCTGTAGAAGAATTTGAAGACAGCAGCCGGGAACTGACGAGATTGAACCTTTTTGTCGGAAGGATTTCAGCACTTTTAAATCCAGTGACTTATGTGCTGATTAATATTGCAACAGTCATTTTGATTGACCGCGCTGGTATTCAGGTTAATACGGGAAAGATGCAGCAAGGTGAAGTGGTTGCTCTTTACAACTATATGCTTCAGATAATTGTTGAATTGATCAAATTAGCATCACTGATCATTACATTGAACAAATCAATGGCGTGCGCAGACCGTGTGGCAGGAATTTTGGCAGTGAAGTCCAGTATGACATACGTAAACGATGAGATGCGTCAGAAAGAGAAAAAGCAGAATCCTACACCTGCAGTTAAATTTGATCATGTCACATTTACTTATGCGGGCGCGGGAGCACCGAGTCTTAAGGATATCAGTTTCCAGGCGATGCCGGGAGAAACGATTGGTATTATCGGAGGAACCGGAAGTGGTAAGAGTACACTGGTCAGCCTGATCCCGAGATTCTATGATCCACAGGAAGGAACGGTAAAAGTAAATGGTATCAATGCAAAGGACTATCCGCAGGGAGAACTTTGCAGTGAGATCGGAGTGGTACAGCAACGTTCCATCCTGTTCAAAGGAAGTATCCGCGACAATCTGAAGTGGGGCAATGATCAGGCTTCAGATGAAGATCTGTGGAAAGCAATCACAATCGCTCAGGCAAAAGATGTTGTAGAAGCTAAGCCTGGAAAGCTTGATTTTGAAGTAGAACAGAACGGACGTAACCTGTCCGGCGGACAGAAGCAGCGTCTGACGATCGCACGTGCACTGGTCAGCAAGCCTGAGATATTGATTCTGGACGACAGCTTAAGTGCGCTGGATTTTGCGACAGACGCAGCGCTTCGTAAAGCAATCGGTGAACTGGAAGGCAATGTGACAACCTTCCTGGTATCTCAGAGAATTTCCGGTATCCGTCAGGCAGACAAGATCCTGGTTATGGAGGACGGTGAGCTGGCAGGACAGGGAACCCATGAAGAACTGATGGAGACTTGCGAGACCTATCAGGAGATCTATTATTCACAGTTCCCGGAAGAACGTCCGGCTGCAGTTAAATCTTCAAAGGAAACCGGAAAAGATTTGGACAAAGCGGATAAAATGACAGAGAAGGCAGAGAAAGGAGCGGCAGAGTAATGAAGAAATTATTAAAGCTCATAGGAAAGTATAAGATTTTCCTTGTATTCAGTGTAATCTTTGCTGCAATCTCTGTAGTATTGCAGTTATATGTGCCGGTTTTATTCGGTGATGCAATTGATGAAGTTGTATCGGCACATCAGGTGAACTTTGATATGATGTGGTATTATCTGAAGCAGATTCTGATTTTTATCGTGATATCAGCATTTGCTACGTGGTTCATGAATCTGTTGAACAACCGGATGACTTACCGGATCGTGCAGGATATCCGTTCACAGGCAATCCGTCATATCCAGGTACTGCCGTTGTCTTATCTGGATCAGCACAGCACCGGAGATATTGTAAGCCGTGTCATTGCAGATACAGATATCTTATCCGATGGTCTGTTGTTGGGATTTACACAGTTATTTTCAGGAATCGTGACGATCGTTGTGACACTGATTTTCATGTTCTCTAAGAATGTGTGGGTAACACTGCTGGTGATCGTACTGACACCATTTAGTTTCGTAGTGGCGAAATTCATTTCTTCCAGATCTTATACGATGTTCCGGAAGCAGAGTGAGACCAGAGGACGGCAGACTGCACTGATTGAAGAAATGATCGGCGGACAGAAAGTAGTAAAAGCATTTGGGTACGAGAAAGAATCATCCAGAAGATTTGATGAGATCAATAAAGAACTGCAGAACTACAGCCAGAAAGCAGTGTTCTACAGCAGTTTAACAAACCCGTCCACACGATTCGTCAATAATATCATTTACGCCGGAGTGGCTTTACTTGGAGCATTTCTGATACCGGGCGGCACGCTGACGGTCGGAGGACTTTCTGTACTGTTAGCGTATGCGAACCAGTATATGAAGCCGTTCAACGATATCAGTTCGGTAGTCACAGAGATGCAGAATGCGCTGGCATGTGCGGACCGTATCTTTGATCTGTTAGAGCAGAAAGAAGAGACATTGGATGCGGAAGGCGCATTTGCTACAGTTGATGGCAATGTTACAATCGACGATGTGGCATTTAGTTATGATAAAGAAAAAGAACTGATCGAGAACTTCAATCTGGATGTAAAACCGGGTATGCGTATTGCAATTGTTGGTCCGACAGGATGCGGTAAGACGACATTTATCAACCTGCTGATGCGATTCTATGATGTAGATGAAGGAAAGATCCTGGTGGATGGAAAGGACATCCGGGAGGTATCCAGACATGCCCTTAGAAACAGCTTTGGTATGGTGTTGCAGGATACCTGGATCAAGAGCGGAACCGTAAGAGACAACATCTGCTTTGGAAAACCGGATGCAACCGATGAAGAGATCATTCGTGCAGCGAAGGAGGCAAGAAGCTGGGAATTCATCCGGAGACTTCCAAAAGGTCTGGACACGGTGCTTCACGAAGACAGTATCAGCCAGGGTCAGAAGCAGCTTCTGTGCATCACAAGAGTCATGCTCTGTCTGCCGCCGATGTTGATCCTGGATGAGGCGACATCAAGTATCGATACCCGTACCGAACTGCAGGTACAGGAAGCATTCGATAAGCTGATGAAAGGAAGAACAAGCTTTATCGTGGCACACAGACTTTCGACGATACGGAATGCTTCGTTAATTTTAGTTATGAAAGACGGTAAGATCATCGAGCAGGGCAATCATGAAGAATTGCTGAAAAAAGGTGGATTTTACCATAAGTTGTACCATAGTCAGTTTGAAGGTTAATACGCAATCTGGCAAAAAGCTCGCTTAGGCGGGCTTTTTCAGTTATAATACAGATAAATACTAATCAGTAAGAATGGAGAAAATCTGTAGAAGGAATGTGCTATAATATTCTGCAGTGAAGAAGAACAGAGGGAGTAACAGTATATGACGATCAAAGAAATTGCCAAACTGGCAGGAGTATCCAGCGCAGCGGTGTCGAGATACCTGAACGGCGGATACGTCAGTGACGAGAAGAAAGAACAGATTAAGAAAGTAATTGATGAGACCGGCTATCAGCCATCGGCGCAGGCGCGTATGCTTAGAACCAAGAAAGCGTGTCTGATCGGGGTGGTTGTACCAAAGATTAATTCAGAATCCATCAGCCGGATCACGGCAGGAATCGAAAAGGTTCTTTCGGAGCGGAATTACCAGATGCTGCTTGACGGAACGGATAATACACCGGCGAAGGAAATAGAGTATATGCGTCTGTTCGAGAATTATCCGGTAGACGGGATTATTCTTGTGGGAACGATGATCACGGCGGAACACCGGAGATTTCTGAAAGAATCGAAAGTACCGGTGGTTGTGATTGGTCAGCATACGAAATATGCGAACTGTATTTATCATGATGATTACGGCGCAGGGGAGGCCATGGGATGTGCGGTTGCGGCAAAGAGCCGGAAAGAGATTGCATATATCGGAGTATCAAGAGAAGATAAAGCAGCTGGAGCGGCCAGAGAAGATGGATTCCGGGAAGGTCTGAAAAGGTCGGGAAAAGAATTAAAAGACGGATATTATAAGGTGGCGGAGTTCACGACAGAATCCGGATATGAAAAGGTTCTGGAATTATTGAATGAAAAACATGACATCGATATCATATCATGCGCCACTGATACAATCGCAGCCGGGGCAATCGAAGCGATTCATACTTATGCCGGAAGTCAGATTCCGAAGAATGTAGAAGACACAGGATCCAGATTCCGTTATATATTAGAAAATACATCGATTCAGGTTACCGGATTTGGCGATAATCAGCTTTTAAAGGCGGTAACAGGTGGAATACCAACAGTGCATTTTGGCTATAAGACCAGTGGAATCCGGGGCGCGGAACTCCTGTTGGATGTAATAGAAAGGGATGAAAGCATTCCGGTAGAGATCAAACTTGGATTCCGGCTCGCTAACATTGATGATCCGGAAGAAAATATAGAAGACTAAGAGATGCCGGAGCAGAAAATCAGTGTGCAAAATGTGTAAATAGATTCCGAATCAGTCAAAAACAACAGAATTCGTGCAAACCGCACAAAATCGAATAGCAAATATCAGTAAAAATGCCATCTTTACAAATGGCATTTTTTTTCTTATTATAAAATTACAAGATGTGAAAACGATTACACATAGAAGGAGGAAGGAGAGTTAATATGGATTACAGAAAGACCGCACAGGACATCCTGGATCATGTCGGCGGAAGTAAGAACATTGCATCTGCAGCACATTGTGCAACGAGACTTCGTCTTGTCATTGCAGATAATAAGAAAGTAAGTAAAGAAGCACTTGAAAATGTAGATGGGGTAAAAGGAGTCTTCGAAGCATCGGGACAGCTTCAGATTATCCTCGGAACCGGTACGGTAAATAAAGTATTTGCTGAGTTCATCGACATCGCAGGTATCACGGCAAGCTCAAAAGCAGAGGCAAAAGAGGCAGCTGCAGAGAAGCAGAACTGGTTCATGCGTGCGATCAAGCTGCTTGGTGATATCTTCGTACCGATCATTCCGGCCATCGTAGCCAGCGGTTTCTTAATGGGAATCATGAACTCACTTGATTTTATGAATAGCAACGGATTCCTCCATATTAATACACACAGTTCGATTTATGTATTTGCGAATCTGTTCAGTAACATTGCTTACACATTCCTGCAGATCCTGATCGCATTCTCAGCTGCAAAAGCATTCGGTGCGAACCAGTATCTTGGCGCAGTTATCGGTATGATCATGATCCATCCGTCACTGCAGAATGCTTATACTGTAGCAACAGAGGGTGTACAGCAGACACAGAGCGTCTTCTTCGGACTGTTTAAGATCGATATGGTCGGATATCAGGGACACGTCATTCCGGTTATCATCGCCGTATGGATTCTGGCAGTGATCGAGAAGAAGTTACATAAGATCGTTCCGGAAGTTCTTGACTTGTTCGTAACACCTCTGGTCAGCGTATTTGTAACAGGTTATCTTACATTATCAATTGTAGGACCGATCTTCGTATGGGCTGAAAATGCAATTCTCGGAGCAATCCAGTGGATGCTAACGCTTCCTCTCGGAATCGGAAGTCTGATCATGGGAGGTTTATATGCACCAACCGTAGTAACCGGTATTCATCAGATGTATACAGCTATTGACATCGGACAGCTTGCAAAATACGGTGTTACATACTGGCTTCCACTTGCAAGTGCAGCCAACGTAGCACAGGGAGCTGCAGCACTTGCAGTAGGTATTAAGTCTAAAGATAAGAAGATCAAATCTCTGGCGCTTCCATCATCACTCAGTGCATTTATGGGAATTACAGAGCCTGCAATCTTCGGTGTAAACTTAAGATTCTTCAAACCATTCATCGCCGGATGTATCGGTGGAGGATGTGGAGCATTATATGCATCACTGGTGCACCTCGGAGCTAAGGGGACTGGTGTAACAGGTATCTTCGGTATCCTGCTCTGCCTGAATCAGCCGCTTCAGTACCTGATCGAGATGGTGATCGCAGTCGGTGTTGCATTCGTGATCTCATTCCTGATCTATAAGGATGCAGAACCAAAGGCAGCAACAGAGACAGCAGCAGTAGAAAATATTGAAACAGCAGACGCAGTAACAACAGACGCAACAACAGCAGACACAACAGCAGAGACAGCAGAAGAGACATTAACAAGTCCGGTAAACGGAACACAGATTCCATTATCCGAAGTAGCAGATGAGACATTTGCATCCGAGATGCTTGGAACAACCGTTGCGGTAGAGCCTGCAGATGGCAAGATTGTAGCTCCATGTGACGGAGAAGTATCGAATATCTTCGAGACAGGTCATGCCGTATGTATCACAACAGAAACGGGTGGCGAACTTCTGATCCATATCGGTATTGATACTGTAAAAATGGATGGAAAAGGATTTACAAAGAAAGTTTCTGATGGCGATAAAGTACATGCAGGAGATATTCTGGTAGAAGCGGACCTTGAGGAAATCAAGAATGCAGGATATCAGACGACAACAATGATGATTCTGACAAATACAGATGAATTCGGAAATGTAACAAAGGCAGAACCTGCTGAAGTTAAGACAACAAGTAAAGTTATGACACTTACAAAATAATGTGTATAGAAATAATGCTTATAGATAGATGGAGACGATTGATTTATGAACGCATTAACAAGAGATCTTGTAAAATTAGTAGAGACAGCAGAACAAAGCCAGAAAACCAGAGAAGAGTTATCCGTATCAGATAGAAAATTTCGTGAAAAACTACACCTGATGCCGCCGGTCGGCTGGCTGAATGATCCAAATGGACTTTGCCAGTTCCAGGGTATCTATCACGCGTTTTTCCAGTATTCGCCGTTTAATGCAGAAGGCGGTGTGAAGATGTGGGGTCACTATACCAGCAAGGATATGATTAAGTGGGAATATCAGGGTACCGCACTTTATCCAGATCAGCCATTTGACTGTCACGGAGTATATTCCGGATCCGCATTTATTGAAGATGGAAAAATGTATCTGTACTATACAGGAAATGTCAAATTAGAAGACGGGGAATATGATTACATCCGCACCGGACGTGAGGGCAATACCGTTCTGGTTATAACGGAAGACGGCAAGACGTTCGGAAAGAAAAAAGAACTGATGAGAAATTCAGATTATCCGGACGATCTGACCTGTCATGTAAGAGATCCAAAGGTATGGAAAGAAAATGGTACTTATTATATGGTACAGGGTGCAAGAACGAACGAAGATGTAGGTCAGGTACTTGTATTTGAATCTGAAGATAAAGTAAACTGGAAGTTCAGAAACCGGGTGGAATCCGAAAAGCCATTCGGGTATATGTGGGAATGCCCGGATTATTTCAAAATCGGAGATAAGAAACTTCTTTCCACGTCTGTTCAGGGACTGGAAGGTGGTATCTGGGAGGATCGTAATGTATATCAGTCCGGATACTTTGAGATAGGAGGAGATATTCTTGGAGAATACAAGTTGTCAGAGTATCATTTGTGGGATTATGGGTTTGATTATTATGCCCCGCAGAGTTTTGAGACGGAAGAAGGAAGAAGGATCCACATCAGCTGGATGGGAATGCCGGACTGCGAAGAATACAGCAATCCGACCATTCAGACAGGATGGCAGCATTGCTTTACATTTCCAAGAGAAATCTTTGAAAAAGACGGCAAGATCTGTCAACGTCCGATAAGAGAACTAGAAGAGAAGAAACATCTGGTAAGTGATGTGAAAGGTATGCTGGTAAGAGAGGGATATCCGGTATATGAAATGACGATTTCGGATATTACAAAGAACCGCTTTAAAGTTATCCTTTCAGAGAAGCTGATCCTGGATTATGCTGACGGAAAATTCCGGATGCATTTTACAGATCAGGATAAAACTTCGGTATCTTCAGGAAGAAGCATGAGATGTGTAGAAGTGGAAGAAGTGGAGAATCTGAAGATTCTGGTCGATACATCCTCTGTTGAAGTATTTGTAAATGATGGGGAATATGTATTTTCGACAAGATATTATCCGGAAGTTTATAAATTACAGGCAGAAGCTGTGGGAGCACAGATTACGTTGTCAGAAATTATGTAACGAAATATCAATCTGAGATACCAATAATAAAGAAGATCACCATATATCAAAAGAAAGAGTTTCAGTAGAGAAATTTTCAAAAGATATATGGTGATTTTTAATACCAATGTATGCAATAGAAGTTGCCAGTGGCAGGTTCTATGTATGCAAGAGATATAAATATTTTTCAAAATTAACGCCTTCGTTTACCGGAACATGTTCTTCTACAGAATCAATTAATGATTTTTCAAGAAAAGAACCTGCGGTCTGCATCATTTCCGTAAGGGAAATATCTCTGGCAAGTCCGCCTGTGATGCAGGAAGCAAAGAGATCACCCGTACCGGAATAACTTCCGTTGCAACAGGGATATGCCGAAAGAAAATGTGAAGAGCCATCTAGCAGAAGATTTCCAATCTTATGAACTCCGTCATCTGCAGTAAAATGAATACCAGTGATGAGGACCTTTTTTTCATGATCCTTTGTCAAAGTCTGCCCTGCATCCTTAAGTCGTGAAATGAGCTGCTGTATAGACAGAGACGAATCCTGCAGGCTGTTATAATCTATATCCGTCAGCAGACAGAATTCGGTAAGGTTAGGAGTGATAACATCTGCACGTGCGACAAGTTCTTTCATAGCAGTCAGAAGCCCGGAAGTATACATATCATAGGTAACGCCATCGTCTCCCATTACAGGATCGACCAGAAGAAAGGTGTCTGCTGTCTGGAAAGTATCCAGAAAGTGCATGATCTGTTCAATCTGGCAGACACTGGCAACATAACCGGTATAGATTCCGGAAAAAGAAGTGCCTAGTTTCTTCCATTCCTGGCGGAAATAATCCATCTTATCGGTAAAATCATAACAGTAGTAGCTGGGGTATTCTGTTTGTGAACTTAAAATGGCGGTAGGGAGTGGACAGGCCTGGATTCCCATCGCAGATAATACGGAGATGGCAGCAGTCAGGGAACAGCGTCCAAGTCCGGACAGATCATTGATTACAGCAACTTTTTTTGTCATAAAGAAATCCTCATTTTCTAATGTATTGTAAATATGTAATAATTATACCATTATAAAAAGAAGAAAGAAACGGCCAGAGAAAAGGAAGACTTGCAGGCCACCAGAGCTTAAAAAAATAATTTAAAAAAATTTGAAAAAGTTGTTGACAGATAGAAAACGTTGCGCTATAATTAATTTCGTTGCTGAGGTACATAAATAACTGAGGCAAACAAATATAATATGTGCGCGTAGCTCAGCTGGATAGAGCGTCTGGCTACGGACCAGAAGGTCGGGAGTTCGAATCTTCTATCGCACGTACGAAAAGAGATGTTGCTTATGCAGCATCTTTTTTATTGTAAAATAATTCTTGATCAGGCTCGGATTTTCCCCGTCGCCGACAAAAAAACTCAGAAGAACTTTCTCCTGAGTTTTTTGATATCATTTCTTATTCTGCAAACTGTTCTGACTGCGCTTTAATCAGTTCTGTATCGTCAAAGTAATTGATCTTCATTGCAGCTTTTACTTCTGCAAGTGTCTGTGCCGCAACCGCTTCCGCTTTCTCGCTTCCCTTTTTAAGCATCTCATAAACCGCCGGAATATCTTTACTGAATTCTTTTCTGCGGTTCCTGATCGGCTCTAACTCGGCCTGAAGTACATTATTCAGAAAACGTTTCACTTTCATATCTCCGAGTCCGCCGCGCTGATAATGTGCTTTCAGCTCGTCCAGATCCGAATATTCCGGCAAAAACTCTGCAAAATATTCCGGTCTGCAAAATGCATCAAGATAAGTAAATACTGTGTTTCCTTCCAGTTTTCCCGGATCTTCCACCCGGATATGAGTCGGATCGGTAAACATACTGAACACTTTCTTCTTAATCTCCTCCGGCTCTTCCGACAGATAGATACAGTTCCCGAGCGATTTGCTCATTTTCGCTTTTCCGTCAATTCCCGGAAGCCGCAGACATGCCTGATTTTCAGGGAGAAGGATCTTCGGATCTATAAGTGTATCCCCATATACGGAATTAAACTTATGAACGATCTCTTTTGTCTGTTCGATCATCGGCATCTGATCTTCGCCGACCGGAACAGTCGTCGCCTTAAACGCCGTAATATCCGCCGCCTGACTGATCGGATATGTGAAAAATCCTACCGGAATACTCGTCTCGAAATTACGCATTTTAATCTCTGTTTTTACAGTAGGGTTTCTCTGAAGTCTTGACACCGTCACAAGATTCATATAATAAAACGACAGTTCACATAACTGCGGAATCTGCGACTGGATAAAAAGCGTCGATTTTTCCGGATCAAGTCCGCACGCAAGATAATCCAAAGCGACTTCAATAATATTGCTGCGCACCTTTTCCGGATTATCCGCATTATCCGTCAGCGCCTGAGCATCTGCGATCATAATAAAAATATCGTCGAACTCTCCCGTATTCTGAAGCTCCACACGTCTTCTTAACGATCCTACATAGTGTCCCACATGAAGTCTTCCTGTCGGACGGTCACCTGTAAGCATAACTTTTCTCATAATGTTCATTCCCTCTCATTTCCCATTTTCGCTCCTGTCGAAAATGTTCCTGTTAAAATTAATCTATCTTTATCCTGTTTATCTTTACCGCTGCTCTTTTATTTATTATGAGCGGCAATCCGCTTCTGCTTTGAAAATTTTTGTTTTGAGAGCTGAGGTATCATCTTCTTTTCCGGCTCATAGACGACTTTATAAAGTACATACGCCATAATCACCGCTCCGAATACGTCCAGAACAGAATGTTGTTTCAAAAACATCGTTGCAAGAATGATCAGCGCCGCCAATATGTACGCCGCATTGCAGACAGCTTTGTGTTTTTTCAGTTTTTCACTCTCATGGACAGCGATACACACGCTCAGCGTATTAAATACATGCAGACTCGGGAATACATTCGTACATGTATCCGCACGATACAGCATCCGCACCATATCCACAAATACATTATCTCTCTCAAATACGACCGGACGAAGATCCTGCCCATTCGGAAATATCGTCGATATGATCAAGAATATTGTCATACCGGTAAACATAAACTTCGCCATTTTATAAAATCCCGGTACGTCCGTAAAGAAAAAATACACAAATGCAGCCGCGATAAACGCAAACCACATCAAATACGGAATAATAAAATATTCAACAAACGGAATCCACATATCAAACTGCGTCTGGATCACATGATAGTTTGTCGTTACACGCTTTTCCAAAAGCAAAAACCACGGCATGTAGATAAAAATATACAAAAATACCCACGCATGTTTATACTTTTTCAGCCAGCTTCCGAATTTACCACTTTCTTTTTTGCCCATTACACGACTGCCCCTTTTCATATGCAATCTTTTAATCTTTGCGATTGCAACGATTATAGCACGATTTAAAATGTACAACAACCTTCTTCATAAAACATTTAGGAAACATTTATTAAATTTTCCGGCTGTTATCCTGCAATGATATGCAATTTTTCTTCCAGTATCTCCACCGATGCCTTATATCGGGAAAACGCCGCCTCTCCGTCTGTATGGATCGGAAGGCTTCGCTGCGCCTCAACCGATACCGAAGGACTCCGAATGATCGTAATTTCTTTTGCTCCCGTATGTTTCCCAAAAAACGCTCTCGGCAACAGCCACACCGCCTTCAAAGGAGACATATGGTGCGCTATCACGATATCGATGCAGCCATCCGTCACGGACGCCTCCGGGGCAAATCGAAAACCGCCGCCTTCATATGGAAGATTCATAAAAGCCACAAAAAGAGTTTTTTCAAACATCTGTTTTCTCCCGTCAGGCAGCGTTACCGTCAACTTTGTCGGCCGGTCTTTTTTCAGACGGTCAAGGGCAACTACTGCGTAACTTAGTTTACCCAGCCCTATTTTATTCAGCCGCTTTTTCCATTGTGACACGCACACTTCATGACAGACTCCTGCGTCGAACCCCATCCCTGCGCTTACAATAAATCTCCGGCTTTTTCCTTCTCTTGAAATCTGTCCTACATCGGCAGAAATCACTTTCTTCGGAGATAATACAGATTGAAGTGCTTTCATCGGATCTTTCGGAAGTTTTAATCCCCGCGCGAAATCATTGCTCGACCCTATAGGGATATACCCAAATGTTATCAGATCCGGACGTTTTATCCCGTTTACGACTTCATTAACTGTGCCGTCTCCGCCTAAAACAACAATCATATGCCGTTTATCATCTGCCGTGATAAA
>ENA-OPSV01002034-OPSV01002034.1-human-gut-metagenome-genome-assembly--contig:-NODE-2034-length-12696-cov-2.496875_pt1 | contig 12696 bp, 27 predicted proteins | sample MGYA00241460_ERZ501912 | MGnify/ENA primary metagenome ERZ501912 (study PRJEB25962, sample SAMEA2042402) | human gut metagenome | biome: human gut; feature: human-associated habitat; material: faeces...
AATAATGGACATGTATCAAAAAGGAGAAATGAGAAAAAATAAAAAGATGGATGAAAATAAAAAAAGTTTACCATCTACGAGTATCAATTGGTACCCAGGTCACATGGCAAAAACCAGAAGACAAATAACAGAAGACCTAAAATTAGTAGACATTGTAATAGAATTATTAGATGCACGTATACCAATATCAAGCCAAAATCCAAACATAGCAGAAATAACAAAAAACAAAAAGAAAATAATAGTATTAAATAAATGTGATTTATCAGATGACACGCAAAATAAAAAGTGGATAGAATACTTTAAAAATAAAGGGATAACAGCAGTACTAGTAGATTCTAATTCAGGAAAAGGAATAGATAACTGCATAAAAGAAATAGAAAATATCATGAAAGAAGAATTAGAACTTCAAGCAGCCAAAGGAAGAACAGGTAGAAGAATAAAAGCCATGATATTAGGAATTCCAAATGTGGGTAAATCATCATTTATAAACAGAATTGCAAAAAGAACAACTGCAAATGTGGGCAATAAACCAGGTGTAACAAAACAAAAGCAATGGATACGAATTAATGAAAAAATAGAATTATTAGATACTCCAGGAGTATTGTGGCCAAAATTTGAAAGTGAGGAAGTAGCATTAAATTTATGTTTTACAGGTTCTATCAAAGAAGAAATTTTGGACAAGCTTGAAATAGCATACAAACTCACAGAATTCTTATTGAAAAATTACAGAAAAAAACTATGTGATAGATATAAAATAACAGAAGATTTCATAGAAGAGACATTAGCACAAGAACAACCAGAAAATGTAAATATTTATGAAATTATGCTAGAAATAGGAAAAAAAAGAGGATGTATAATGTCAGGTGGCAGAGTTGATGAAGAAAAAACAGCAAGAATATTATTAGACGAATTTAAAAATGGACGATTAGGAAAAATTACGATAGAAAGAGTATAAAAACAGAAGGATAGAGAAAACAAGGAGAATAAAAAAGTATGGAAGAATTTATTGAATTAAAAAGAGATATAACAGAAGTGAAATTAATGCCACCACTAACATGGGCATATATAGGAGATTGTGTTTATGAACTATATATAAGAACTAAGTTAGTAAATGAAACTAAGTTAAAACCACATGAGTTACATATAAAGGCAATAGGATATGTAAAAGCTAAAGCACAAGCAGAAATATTAAAAAATATTTATGATAAATTAACAGAAGAAGAAAAAGATATAGTTAGAAGAGGAAGAAATGCAGAAAATCATCATCTTCCAAAAAATGCAAATGTACAGGAATATATGTATTCAACAGCATTTGAAGCATTAATAGGGTATTTATATTTAACAAAACAAAATGAAAGACTTAAAGAAATATTAGAAATTACTTGACTTAATAACTAAAAAATGGTATAAATAGTTAAGTCAAGAAGGCCCCTTGGTCAAGCGGTTAAGACGCCACCCTCTCAAGGTGGAATCATGGGTTCGATTCCCGTAGGGGTCACCAATATATTATAAGCTTAGAGTATCAACGGTTACAAAGAATAACCTTGATACTCTATTTTTACGTTTAACACTTTTTTAACACTTTAGTTTGACTATAATAGGCTATTTATTCTATTTACAGCATCAATTTTTGTCTTAGGTAAAACATGCAAATATATTTGTGTAATTGTTATATCAGAATGTCCCATTAAGTCTTGAACTGTTTTTAAGTCTACACCATGTGACAAAAGCATAGTAGCATAAGTGTGTCTTAAGCTATGAAACTTTTTATATGGTATTTCACTAGCACTTAATACTTTTTTCCAATTTCCAAATAAAGTTTTAGCAGAAATAGGTTCACCATTCTCATTAAAAACAAATTCTGACTCTTTTTTTATATTAGACAATATATTTACTAGCTTATCAGGTAAATCTACTCTACGAATTGAATTTTGCGTTTTAGGAGTATTATATATTGTTTCTAATTGTTTATTTCCATTGTCATCAAAAACATATACTTTTTTTACGGTTTCTTTTACTTCTAAGTATTTTTCTTCAAGATTAACATTTTCCCATTTTAATGCCAATAATTCTCCTTGTCTTAACCCAGTTCCAAGAGCCACCAAAATTAGATTCTCAAATTTATGGCCAGCAAAAGCTTCTTTTAATTGTTTTATTTCATCTTCGTTAAAATATTCAATATCAGCTTTAACACCTTTTTTAACACTTTTATTTGGAATAGTTATATTGTTACAAGGGTTTCTTAATATAAAACCTTCACGCTCTGCATAAGAAAAAAATTGTTTTAGCAATTTGTTTAATTTATTTATTTGAGAATATGTTTTGTTTTTTCCTAGTTTATTGTAATATTCTTGTATTTGAATAGATTTTGTAGTATATACTTTTAAACCTGAAATATCAGAATCTTTTATATAATTCCTATATATTCCTTCATATGACTGAAAAGATGAAGGTTTTACTTCGTTTTTCTTTATTTGAAATAGCCATTTATAAATCAATTCATCAATAGTTACATTCTCAAAGTCTAGAGACATACCATTTTTGATTTTATTTATATATTCTTCAGCTTTTTCTTCAGCTTCTTTTTTCCCTGTTCCATAGAATTGCTTTCTTATAGGTGTTCCATCAGCTTTGTGACCAATAGTCTTTGTTATTCTAAAATATTCTTTTCCATTAGATTCAAAATTAGTTTTCTTAGCCATGTTTTCCTCCTTAAAAAATAAGATAAGTATTGCTACTTATCTTTAGTTTAAAATTTTTTGTTAAAATGGTAAATCATCAGAGTTGTTATAGGTTTCGATATCTACAATACTAGTAGATTTATCAATGAATTTTATATTCATTTTTTTATGAAACATAGTATGTATTTGAGTTTCAATCAGTTTAATGTTAGACTCTCTTTTTAAAGTGGTTTTATTAAAAGATGTGAAACCATTTATAAAATTTATTCCTACAGTATTTTTATTAATAGGTAATAATTCTGTGTTAAATAAATTAGTATATAGCATTATTTTCCCAGAAGATTTTAAATAATTTAAAAAATCATTCCAATTTTCAATTCTAGGTGAAGAAGTAGCAAGTTCTAATTTGCAAATTTGTTTATCAAGAGAATGACTAATAGGAAACTGAGAAATAATGGATTTTAATTTGATTTTTTTTGTATTAAAAATCTCACTATAAGATTTTATAAAAATTCCTTGTTCTTCTTGAGCTCTTTTAGATAAAAATTGTATTTTATCTATGGGAGTGCCATTCTCGTATTGATTAATCTCATATTTTAAACCAGATATACGATATTCTAATACAGCAGTAGAAACTTTGTACTTATCTGACAAATAGTTCAGCAGTTCAATATAATCCATTTTAGAAGTACAATGTTTAATATTTTTTGTAAAGAGTGGTATAAAATGTTTATATGGGACTAATAATTCTGCTGCTCCCTCGTTTGCCTGCCACTCGAAATTATCTATATCACATAATGAAGAGGAAATATAGTATTTTCTGTTTTCCGGATGTAATAAGAAATGCATCATTTCATGGGTTAAGTCAAAAGCAACACTTTCTAATTCTTTTGAAGAATTAACTGTAATGTATGACGCAACTGGAAAAGTATTTTTTATAAGAAAACCACCAATTTTTTTATCATTAAATTTATGAAAGTCATAGTTTATAATCTCGCTGAAATTATTTTGGCAAAATTGTACTACATTAAATATTTCATCAATCTTAATTTCAAAACAATTTCTAATATAATCAATTAATGAATATAAATCATCTTTACTTAAAAAATTTATATTTCCATATTGTTCTAATATGTTATTTAAATTGGAACATATTTCTAATGTCTTTGATGTATTCATAAAAACTCCTTAATTACCTTTTATATTTTTTATAAAGATTAATGATATAATCAACATCCTCTTTATCTAGATTTAAATCTTGTGCTTCTTTTGCTAAATGCATATAAATATCACCAATTTGAGGATTATAATCTTTGTTTTCGGAATAAGCTACTAATTTGTCTAAAGGCTCATCTAAAGCTTTTGCAATTTTTGACAAAGTATCAACAGTAATTCTCAACGGTTTTTTATTTCTACTGTCATAGCCTTTTTCTATACTATCTAGGTAAGTATGGCTTATGTCTAATTTTTTTGCAAAATCTCTCAAAGATGTTGAACCGCGTTTTTCTCTTAAGAAATTTCCAAGTTTATTTTCCATAAAATCTCCTCCTATATATATTGTAAACTCTACTTTACAAAAATACAAGAAAAATTTTTTAAAAAAATGTAAATTATGCTTGACAAAACTAAAAATGTAATGTATGATTAACATGAACTAAGGAGGGAGGGGGAAAAATGATAAAAAATAAAATCGCAGAAATAAGAAATGAAGAAGGCATAACACAAGAGGAATTAGCTAAGATGTCTGATATTTCAAGGGTAGCTTTATCAGCAATAGAGAATGGTACAGTTCCGAATGGAAACACAATGTTAAATATTGCTAAAGCATTAAAAAGAAAAGTTGAAAATGTATTCTATGAAGAAATGTAAATCATGAATAACTTTATTTTTTAAAATTCTGTGTAAATCATGAATTACAGAAAGGCGAGAGGATAATGAAAAAATACAATGATTATACGCATTATAGAAGATGGAGAGGAATGATAAACAGATGCTATAACAAAAAACACACTTACTATTATAACTATGGAGGTAGAGGCATAACAATATGTGATGAATGGAAAGAAGACTATGAAAAATTCTGTGAATGGGCAAATAAGTCAGGATATAAAGTTGGATTAACTCTTGATAGGATTGATAATGATAAAGGATATAGTCCTGATAACTGTAGATGGGCAACTAGAAAAGAACAAAATAGAAATCAAAGAACAAATCGTAAGATTACAATAAGTGGTGAAACGAAATTGATGTGTGAATGGGCTGAAATTTCTGGTGTAGATTCAAAGCAAATTTATAAAAGGATAAAACAAGGTTGGAAAAATGAAGATTTGTTAAAACCACTAAAAGAAACACACCATTATATTACACATAAGGGGGAAACACATTCTATTAAAGAATGGTCAGAAATTTTAGATATCCCTTACTCAACAATAAGTGAAAGAGTAAGAAAAGGGTTAACACCATTTCAAGGACATGACAATATAAGAAAAGAAGCGGCAAGAAAAGCAACATCTAAAAAAATAAAGCAATATGATATAAATGGAAAATTTATTACTGAATGGGAATCTATAGCAGAAGCAAGTAGAAAAATGAAGATGGTAGCACCTTCTATAAGTGCAAATTTAAGAGGATTAACTAAGACTGCTGGAGGTTTTATCTGGAAGTATGCAAATTAAAATATAAAAAGGAGGGCAAAATGAAAGATTTAATAAAAATAGACCTAAATGAAAATCAAGAGCCAATAGTAAATGGCAGAGAATTATACAAAGCATTAGGAGTAAGTACAAGATACAATGATTGGTTTAATAGAATGAAAGATTACGGATTTATAGAAAATCAAGACTATTGTACTATTACTCAAAAAAGAGTAACAGCTCAAGGAAATGAAACGGCATATAATGACCATGCAATTAAATTAGATATGGCAAAAGAAATTGCAATGATACAAAGAAATGAAAATGGTAAAAAGGTAAGACAATACTTTATACAAGTAGAAAAAGATTTTAACAGTCCAGAAAAAATAATGGCTAGAGCATTAAAAATAGCAGAAAGTAAATTGAATGTTTTACAGTTAGAAAATACACAACAAAAACAACTAATTGGAGAATTAAAACCTAAAGCAGATTACCTAGACCAAATCTTACAAAGTAAAGCATTAGTGACTATAACGGCAATAGCTAAAGATTATGGAATGTCTGCAAAAGCATTTAATAAAAAATTACATGAATTAAAAGTACAGTATAAACAAGGACATCAATGGTTTTTATATAGTAACTATCATAATTGCGGATATACACATAGTGAAACGGTTGAATATACACATTCAGATGGAAGAAAAGATGTAACAATGAATACTAAATGGACACAAAAAGGCAGATTGTTTTTATATGAGTTATTAAAGAAAAATAACATAGTTCCTGTGATAGAAAAAAGAGGTGATATAGATGTCAATACCTAAGTATGTCTCTGCTGAGGAATATAGCAGACAATCTGGAATAGGAGTTGAAGAAGTTAAACGATTATGCAGAACTAATCAATTAAAACATTTTATGACAGAAGGAGGATATTACAAAATAGCAGTAGATGATGATTCAGTTCCTAAGGGACAATATGACAAAGTAAAAGAAGAAAATACAAAATTAAAAACAATAATAAATACAATTTTGACAACAGCTAGTCAAGTAAAAAATTAAGGAGGAAAACAAATGAAAAATTCAATAAGAGGATTTATATTTTGGATAATAGCATTAGCATTTATATTTGTAATGTTTTTAGTAGCAGAAACATTATCAAAAATAGTAACAATGAATGCAATAATGAATTTAGTTTATGTATTGCTAGCAATTAGCATTGTATACATATTAAAAAATATTTAGGAAGGAAGTGAGGAAATGGAAACAAAGAAACAATTAAGAGAAGGATGGGAAAATGCAGAACAAAGAGCAGTAACTCATTATAGAAAGCTAAATGAAATTGAAAATATCTTAAAAAGAGCAGACAGAACACACGAAATGTATTACGAAACAGTAGACAAAATAAAAAGAGTTATTTTTACAAATACCACTCCGCAAAAATAACTCAAATCAAATACTTATATAAACATATGATTCTATTTAATTATAGCAAAAAATTAAATAGAAATCAAGAGGGAGAGAAAAATGGAAAAAGATTATGACGATTATTTAGAACATCTTTACGAAGAAGATGACAGAAGATATGAAGATGAAGTTTTTGAAAGGATGAGTGAAGAACAATGCTAAAAAGTTATGAAGAATTAAGAAAAGTAGATGTTAGCCAATGGGTTGAAAAAAGAGATGGAGCTGATTATTTGAACTGGGCAAAGGTAGTTGATTTGTTACATGAAAATGGAGCTGAAAAAGTTTATTTTGAACCAATCGTGGCTGAATATAGTGATAGTAGTTTATATATGACAGAACAAGTTTTTTCAGACAGTAAAGGAAATACAAATAGAGTTTATGAAACAGCAGTAAAAATAGTAATTGATGATTTGGAATTTATACAGAGAGGACCAGTCACAAACGGTTCGAATCCGGTAAAGGATAACTCAATGACACAACAAAGATTATGGAATTGTCAAACAAGATTATTCGTAAAGGGTGTAGCAATTAGAACTGGGCTTGGATTTGATTTATGGCTAAAAGATGAGTTGAAAAGTGAAAAAGATAATTGGGAAGATGATTTGTCAAAACATAATATTTTCAAAATCAAAGAAAGATGTCAACAAATCTATACACAAAAACTAAAAGAAGGATTAACAGTAAAAGAAATAGCAGAAAGACTTCATAAAACAGAAGATGAAGTAAAAGCATTATTTAGTTATTTTGATACTTTAAGCAATTTTGAAAGAGATTTATCTAACATTGATACAAAGTCAAGATAGAAGCTATTATATTGGAGCTTCTGATACAAGTATGGTGGTTGGGAATTGGACAACAAAAACGTTTGAAAAATGGTGGCTTGAAAAACTAGGATTATACAAGAATGAATTAAAAACAGAGGCAATGAAAACTGGGACAAACTATGAACACAAGATTTTAGATGCACTAAAAGTAGAAGGGCTTGAAAAAGATAAACAGATAATAATTGATAGATTAAGAGTTAATTTAGACGGAAATACAGATACTTGTATTTATGAAGTAAAAACATACAAAACAGGAAAAGAATTTAAAGTATCAAAACAATATTGGAGACAAGCACAAGTTGAAATGTATGCAAGTAATATACACAACTTATACATAGTGGCATATGAATTAAAAGAAAATGACTATAAGAATTTTTTCAATGAAATAGATAATGAAAGAATTAAATTTTTGCAAGTAGAATATGATGAGAATTTTATAAAAAATGAATATTTACCTAAGCTAGAAATACTAACAGAATGCTTAAAAAAGGGGGTATTTCCACAATGGTAGGAACAAGTAATAAAATAATAACTTATTTATTAGAACAAGCGAAAGATAAAGAATTTGAATTAAAAGAATATAAACATAAAAGAAGCTTAGATAGTAATGCATATAGTTGGGTTCTGCTAGGAAAATTACAAGATAAATTACATATACCGAAAGAAGAAATATACAGAGATCTAATAAGAAACATTGGAAGTTATGAAGTAATACCAGTTAAAAATGAAGCAGTTGAAAGATTTAGACAAGCTTGGAGTAAAAATGGGCTGGGCTGGATAACAGAAACAACGAAAAGCAAATTAGAGCGGTTTTACAAATGTAATTACATATTATGGGTCAAGTGTTTATAACACGGCAGAAATGACCAAATTAATTGAATTATTAGTACAGGAATGTAAACAGTTAGACATAGAAACAAAAAGTCAAAATGAAATTAACTCGTTATTAGAGAGTTGGGATAAAAAATGATAGTAACAGACTTAAGCCAAAGTTTCCATCCAGTCCCAAAACCAAAAGCTCTGCAGAGGTCCGCAGAGAAAAAGCAGAAAGAAGATTTCTGCATAATGCCAAAAAACAAATTATATAGCACAGTAAGAACAGAAATATATTGCGAAAGGCATGAGGTTTATTTTTCAAAGGCTTACAGACAAAAGAGTATAAATGATGGCTTGATAGTATTTTTAACAAGAGAAAGCCATCGTGGAACGAATGGAGTACATGGTAAGAACGGAAACAAATTAAACAGACAATTAAAGAGGTTAGCAGAAAAAGCGTGGACAAGCTATTACAAGAAAACAAAAGAAGAATTTATAGAGAGATTTGGAAAAGCAAATTAGGAGGAATTAAAAATGAAAGAAGTTATAGGTTTTTTAATAGCAATTGCAGGGATTGCATTAGGAGTATATGTAGGTGTTTGGTTAATGTTTGTGGGAGGAATAACACAAATAATTAATTCAATAACTCCAGTAAACGCATTAGGAATTGCAACAGGAATAGCACGAATAGTATTTTGTGAGATAGGAGCATTAATTGCTTATATAGGAATAATAATTGGTTCAGCAATAGGGTTAAACAACTAGGGTAGGCACAAAATCTACCCTAATATTATACGAAAGGAGAAAGCAAAATGGAAAAAGCAAGCTTTCTAATGTACTTAGATTATGAAGAGCAATTCAATATAATGACAGACGAACAAATCGGACAGCTTATGAGAGCAATAATTAAATATGAAAAAACAGGTGAAGTACCCAATTTAGACGGTATGTTAAAAATGGCTTTCTCTTTTATAAAAACACAACTAGACAGGGATAGAGAAAAATATCAAGCTAGATGTGAAAAGAATAGAGAGAATGCTAAGAAGGGTGGTAGACCTAAAAAAGAAGAAAAGCAAAAGGAAAATTCAAAAACCGAAAAAACCGAACGGTTTTAAAGAAAACCAAATGGAACCGAAAAAACCCGATAATGATAATGAAGAAGATAATGATAATGAAGAAGATATAGATAGTGATTTATTATTAAAAAAAGAAAAAGAAAAAAAGTTACAACAGCGATTTATTGAATGTTTAAATTCTTTTAATACAAATGCTATTAATGAATGTATAAAATATCTTGCTGAGTTACCGTTTGAAGTTATAGATTATGTGTTGTCGAAAACATCTAGAATCCAATATCCTAACTGGAATTATGCGGATACAATATTACAAGATTATGTAAGAAGAAAAATAGATACTGTAGAAAAGATACAAGCAGATGAAATTGGATTTAAAAGTCAAAAGCAGAATACAAGCAAGGTGGTGGATTTCTAAATGAACAAAGAAGAATTTAAGAGAGAGATATCAAAAGTTCAAACAGCATACAACAAAATATTTACAAGAGAAGAAATGATGATGTGGTATGAGGAGTTTAAAAAGACAGATATAAAAGAATTTGAGCAAGCAATTGACAAGACAATAAGAGAAGTTAAATTTATACCAAAAATAGCAGATATAAGGTCAAGAATAGCAGTAAATCCAAATGATTATTACATAAATGACCATTATGTACATTTATATAAAAATTTAGAATGGTGTGAAATAGTAAAGGAGTGAAACTAATGAATGAAATGAGTGAAGAAACAAGAAGAGAAGCAAATGAAAAAGTAAATAAATCAAAAAGAGAAATGCAAGTATTGCAGATATTAAGTGAATATAGAGAATTAACTGCAAAACAAGTTGCAAGATATATGGCGTACAGAGGATATACAAAAGAGATAGATTACAACCATGCAAGACCAAGATTGACAAATTTATTAGAAAAAAGACAAGTATGCATAGTTGGTAAAGAGCTAGATACAGAAACACACTGCAAAGAAGTTGTGTATCAAATAACAGAATTAGGAAGAGAGAGGGTAAAAGAATGTTAATTAAGATTATATTAATAATACTTACAGTTGGATTTTCATACACGGTAGGTGCAGATAATAGTGAAAGAAGGACACTAACAAGAGTAAAGAGTTATATAAAAGTTTCAAAAAATTGGGATGAGTTTATGGAAATGTTATCAGTAGACTTTAACAAAAACAATATCGAGGTGTGAAATGAAACAACTGGATCAAGATAAACTCTGTAAGAAGTGTGCTGGATGTAACAGATTAATTTTAGAGACATTTAATCGGAGTTTACAGATGTGAGAATTTTATAGAAATGGAAAGGAAAAGAAATGAAACGAACAAAAATAGAATTGTACAATGATCACTTTGAAAATGCAAAAAGATATGGAATACCACACACACAACTTATTATAGCAGACATTCCGTATAATTTGGAAAATAATGCATATGCGAGTAATCCACAATGGTACATAGACGGAGATAACAAAAACGGAGAAAGCAAACTAGCAAATAAAAGTTTCTTTGATACAGATAAAGACTTTAAAATAAATAATTTCTTTGATTTTTGTACTAGATATTTAAAGAAAGAGCCAAAAGAAAAAGGACAAGCTCCTGCAATGATAGTATTTTGTGCTTTCGAACAAATGCAAATGGTAATTGATGAAGCAAAAAAACATGGGTTAGTTAAAAGCTATCCACTTGTGTTTATAAAAAATTATTCTAGTCAAGTTTTAAAAGCAAATATGAAAATTGTTGGAGCTACAGAGTATGCAGTAGTGCTTTATAGAGATAAGTTACCCAAATTCAACAATGGCAAAACAGATGAGCAAAAAGGAAAAATGATATTCAACTGGTTTGAATGGAAAAGAGATACATCAAAAGAGTATGCTAAAATTCATCCAACTCAGAAACCTGTAAGTGTATTAAAAAAGCTTATAGAAATATTTACTGACGAGGGAGATGTTGTAATAGATCCAGTTGCAGGAAGTGGAAGTACATTAAGAGCATGTGCAGAACTAGGAAGAAATGCATACGGTTTTGAAATAAAAAAAGATTTTTATAAACAAGCAAAAGAAAGAATGATAAGTGATGATATTTTAAGCGGAATAATGGAAGATGGACAAGTAACAATAGATTCAATTTTGTAAAAAAAGGAGCGAAAGAAGAATGAACAAATACAGAAATAAAAAAACACAAGTAGACATGTATGTATTTGACTCAATAGCTGAAAGCAAGAGATATAAAGAATTAGCATTATTACAAAGAGCAGGAGAGATACAAAACTTAGAACTACAACCGAGATTTTTATTACAAGAAAGCTTTAAGAAAAATGGAAAAACATACAGAAAGATTGAATACATAGCGGATTTTTCATATTGCCAAGGTCGGCAAAATCATAGTAGAAGATGTCAAAGGAAAAGAAACTGATGTATTTAAGTTAAAACACAAGTTATTTGAGAAGAAATATCCGGATTTAACGTTAAAAATAATAAAGTAAAGGAGAAAAACTATGAGTGATTTAGATAACGAAGAATTAATAGCAACAAGAAAACTACACGGATTAGATGATAATTTATTTGAAGAGGAAATAGAAGTAGGAGAATATGTGAGAACAGATAAAGGCTATGAAAGTTATATGGCTAATTGCTATAAAGTAGGAGGAGAAGATGAGTGTTAAAGGAAAAGTAAAAAGATTAAACAAAGAACTTATAAAATTAAGAGATGATTTAGAAACAGAAAGATTATCAAATAAAAGATTAAGAAAAAAATTAGATAAACAAATCGAATCTAGTGTTTATACTAGGCAATTAGAAAATATAGTAAAGTTTGCAATAACTAATCATATAGGAAATTTAAGAGGTGGAATGCAAATAGAAAGATATGGAATAGATAAAATGCAAAATTTGAAATTAAGTGTAGATTATGAACCTCAATACCACAGTTACATAATTAGAGTTAATTATTAGGAGGAAAATAGATATGTTATTTTGTGAAAAGGAAGATTGTAAATTTAGAAGTAAAACAAAGTGTAAAAATTTTACGCTAGGTGATAAACTAGCTTATAAATGCAAAGCTAAGCATACGCTTATTAGTTTTTATGCTGATGGTTCTAGTGATACGTTTATACCTGCTGATAATACTTGTAGTTGTTTAACATATCGTAAGAAGGAGGAGTAAATAAGATATGAAAATAAGAGATTTAAAAATAACAAGCAAGATGGCT
>ENA-OPSV01002035-OPSV01002035.1-human-gut-metagenome-genome-assembly--contig:-NODE-2035-length-12695-cov-3.126741_pt1 | contig 12695 bp, 7 predicted proteins | sample MGYA00241460_ERZ501912 | MGnify/ENA primary metagenome ERZ501912 (study PRJEB25962, sample SAMEA2042402) | human gut metagenome | biome: human gut; feature: human-associated habitat; material: faeces...
AGCACCCAGCCGCCCCGGACGTAGAGCGGGAACTCTTCGAGCGGCTTGGCGATGCGGCATTCCTGCCCGCCGTCGAACCGTTCGTGGGTGAAATAGTCGTACCACACGTCGCCGGCCGGGAACCAGACCTTCTGCGAGGCTGTCTTGTCCGCGCCTTCGCCCGGCGAAGTGATCGGGGCGGCGAGCAGGATGTCCCCGAAAAGGAACTCCTGTTCGTTATCGTAGGCACGTTCGTCGCTGCCGTAGTCGATATACATCGGCCGGTTGAGCGGCACCATCGTCGAGTGGGTCTGCCATACGCTGCTGTAAATATAGGGCATCAGCTCCGAGCGCATGTGGTACATGCGGCGCATGGCGGCCGTTTCGCGCTCGCCGCTGATCCACGGACGGCGGTCGAGCCGCGCGTCCTTGGTCGAATGTACGCGCAGGGCGGCCGAAAGGGCGCCGAACTGCGTCCAGCGTACCGTCAGCTCGGGGTTCGGCTCGCCGCGGAACCCGCCGATGTCATGCGCCCAGTAGTAACAGCCCGCGTTGCCGCTGGACGAGGTGAGTTTGACCTCGAATGCGAGCAGCGCCCAGTTGGCCTGGGCGTCGCCCGAGAACTGGATCGGATGGCGATGGTCGCCCCAACCCGCCCAGCGGCTGTAACCGGCGCCGCGCAGCCCTTTGCGCTCGGTCTGACGGTAGTAGAGCTCGTTGATCCACTGCAACGACGTGGAGCGGTAGCCGCGCACCTCGGGATAGAGGTAATTCTGCTGCCAGTCGAGCCACCAGAAATCGACGCCCATATCCTCGGTGGCATGGTGCGCATGTTTGAAAAACGTCTCCATGTATTTCCGGTCGCCGAGGTCGAAAAGCAGCGGGTGGGCGGGGTCGGCCCCCATGTCCGCCATGAAGGCGGCGTACATCTCCTCGTGGGGGCGTATGCCGTCGTGGGGATGGTCGTTGAGCGACACGGTGACGCCGCGGCGGTGCACCTCGGCGATCAGCGCCCCGGGATCGGGGATGCGTTTGCGCTCCCACGTATAGCCCGTCCAGCTGCGGCTGCCGGCATGCCCGGTGCCGATCCTGGCATCGTAGGTATGCCAACCCATGTCGAGGACGAGGTTGTCGAGCGGAAAATCGTTCTCCTCATAGCCGTCGATGATCGAAAGGAACTCCTCCGACGTATAGTCCCAGTAACGGCAGTACCATACGCCGTGGATGCATTTGCGGGTCATGGGGACGTGGCCGCTGATGGCGCCCAGGTCGGCAAGGGCGGCCTTGTAGTCGTTGCCGTAGACGAAACAGTACTGATCCTGCACATGGCTTTTCGTATCGCGCGGGCAAAGCCAGCCGTCGACCAGCAGGTCGGAGCGTTCGTCGTCGATCACATACCAGCCGTCGCGGCTCAGCAGGCCGTCCTGCATGGGAATCTCACCGGTAACGCGGTCGAGCGTCTCGACCGGGCCGCCGAGGTTGTTGCGGAAAATGCAGCGGTTGGTGAACTTCTTTTCCTTACCGTTGAGCTTGTAGTAGGCCGCAAAGTTATGCAGTCCGAACGGGAATCCGTCGTGCTCGTAGACGATGCGCAGGGCCGAGGTGGTGATCTCGTACCGGTTCCCGCCCAGCTCCCGCACCCTGAACTCCGACGCGGGGAGCAGGCTGCCCCGGTCGTAAGCGAAATAGGTGGGGTCGTCGATGAATTTGCCGTCGTGGGCAAATTCGAGGCGGAACAGCGTCGGAGTGATGAGCGTCAGGCGGTTCTCGCCGAAAACGAGCGGGTTGCCCGAGGGCTGTGCGACGGCGGAAAACCCGCCGCACAGGAAGAGCAGAAAAATCAGAAAAGGGGTTTTCATGGATCGGGATATGGGTTGAAAAATTCTCCGCACCGTCGGAACGGGCAGTGCGGAGAAACGTGTTTTCATATATGGGCCTATTCGTTGCGGATGCTCTCGGTATATACGTTCCCGTAGGGGTCGGAAGCCCTCACCGTGACCGTTCCCCAAGACTCCGACGCGGGTTTGTAGTAGAACATGTGGTCGTTGTTGGATTCGGGTTCGGCCGTCGGGCGATGCTCGGGTTTGGTGTCGCCGAACATGAAGTCGTAAGCGCGGCGATCCATTTCGTACCTGAGGTTCGAATCGGACGGAAGCGTCACCCAGCCGGCATTATCCTCCTGCACTTCGACCGTCCAGGTGGTATGCCAGTTGAAGATGTTCAGGATGAGGCCGTCGCGGTATTTCTCGGAAACCGCCTCGCCGGGGCCGTAGAGGTACATCTGGTATTCGCGCGGGAAAGCAGTGCCCTTATAGTACCAGTTCCTGATCCGGTTGCCCTCGATCTCGTAGACGGCGTAACCGCGGGGGCTGCCGTCGTTGCACAGCTCCTCGCCGTTCCAGTAGGCACCCATCACCGCCCCGAGCGTATTCTCCTCGATGGTTTCGGAAATCGTGGTCGTATAGTTGTTGTGCGAGTGTCCCGAAAGTATCCGGACATTATAGCCGTCGAGCAGGGCGTAAAGCTCCTTGTAATCGGCGACATGGCTCGAGGGACGGTTGCGGCGTGAAGTGGCGATATGCAGGCCGATGATGATGAGTTTGTCCTTGGGGACATATTTCAGATCCTGCTCCAGCCATGCCATCTGTTCGTCCGTGATATCGGCGGTATAGGACGAGCCGGTGTAGAGCACGTCGTCGAGCACGACGAAATGACAGTCGCCGATGTTGTAGGAGTAATACGTGGGGCCGAACGCCGCCTCGAAGCTGGCATCGGCATCGGCATCGACGGTTATGGCCTTATCGTGGTCGTGGTTGCCGATGACCTGGAAAATGGGCACGCCGATCTTTCGGATACGCTGCTTGTAAACCTCGTGGAATGGCATGTTGTCCCAGACCAGGTCGCCCAGCGAAATGCCGTAAACGGGAACCTCCAGTTCCTGCTGCACGTAGGGAATCAGGAAAGGCAGCACCTCGTTGTCGAGCATCGTCACCTCGTCGTCGCGGCCGATCTGCACGTCGGCCAGCGCCAGCAGGGTGAAACGCTCTTTTTTGCCCGTGCGTTCGAGCTTGAAGCTGCGCTGCACGACGTCGTTGTCGCCCATGGCGATCTTCTTATAGATCTTCGGCATGCCGTTCTCCACCGGGATTTCGTATTCGGCGGGGACGGAGACGAATACGAACGGGGCGTTCCGCTTCACGCGCATCTGGTAGATGCCCTGGGCGTCGGTGGTCGTCACCGTGACGCCGTCGCTCACGACCACGCCCTCGATCGGGCCGGTACCGTCGGTGACACGGCCCACGAGGTTCACGCCGGGCTCGGGGGTGATGTCCACCTTCTCGTAGAGGCTGCCGAGAATCTGGGCGCCTTCGTCCTCGCTGCAGGCCACGAAGCCGGTGGCCAGCAGGAAGACCAATAGATATTTGATGTATTTTATCATTTTTTCGGTTTTTTAAAGTTCATATCTTGCCCCGGGGCCCCGGACAGCCGGGAGCCCCGGGATCGCCGGGGATCAATAACCGGGGTTCTGCTCGATCAGGTTGTTGGCCGAAATCGCCGAGTTGGGAATCGGGAACAGGTTTTTGTTCTTGTCGTTGAGCGGCGTATGATCCCACCAGGACTCCGTCACGAACTTGTCCCAGCGGATCAGATCCGTACGGCGGCGTCCTTCGCCCAGGAATTCGATCATCCATTCGTCGAGCATGCGGTATTCGTCGAGGTTGTCGGCCGTCACGGGGTTGGGATCCACACCGCCCTCGAAGTTGCGCCCCCGAACCTGGTTGATCAGGCCGGCGGCCGTCTTCCTGTCACCGGCGCGCAGCTCGCACTCGGCAAGCATGTAATAGATCTCCGAGAGACGGATGACCGGGCAATCGGGATTCCAGCGCAGCAGCTTGTCGTCGAGGTTGGGCTGAGGGGCCTTCACCAGGCGTACGCCCGAATTCTCCTCGCCGTCGGCCATCGTCGAGGTAAGCTCGGCGACGGAATTGTATTTGGTGCCCACTTCCGAGAAACGGGCGACCTGGTCGACCAGGTTGATCACCTTGCCGCTATACTCCTTCTGCCCCAGGCACTGCTGGGAAGGGTTGTTGGGGTTGGTCTGGTCGCCGACGAGGAACATGCCTTCATATTTGCGGCTGCCCAGGTAACGGTAGGGCTTTTTACGCAAGTCCTTGTCGTTGAATTTCCGGTAGGGGCTGCCCAGCTTCCACTGCGTGTAGTAGCGTCCCTGGGGATCGAGCGACGGCGTGAGCATGAAACCGTTGTAGCCTGCGGTCTCGATACCGAAATATTCGTAGGCCGAATAATGGTAGAAATATTTGAAATACCAGTTCCACTCGACTTTGGAGTTCTCCGAAGGCACCGTCCAGATCACCTCGGGCGAGGTGTTGTTGTCGAAACAGTGGGGGCCGTACCAGGTCTTGTCCAGCTCGTAGGTGCCGTAGACACCGCCGATGATGTCGCGGCAAATCTCTGCGCACTCGTCGAAATGCTCCTCGCCGATGTAGGCCACGGCATTGAAATAGAGCTGTGCCAGCAGCGCCGCGGCGGCAGCCTGCTTGATGTAACCGTCTTCGGAAGCCCCGAGCGTCGTTTTCTTCGACAGGGCGGGGATGGCGTCCTTGAGCAGGGTTTCGATATGGGCATAGGTCTCGCGCGCCGTGCTGCGGGCGCACAGGTCGTCGTCCACAGAGTAGTAAATGGGCATACCGCCGAAATAGTCGAGGCCGCGCATGTAGAAGTAGGCCGTGATGGCATTCAGCTGGTTGATGTGGTCGGCCTTGACGGCGTCGTTGAGCCCGATGGCGTTGTAATCGACCCCCTGGAGGTCGGACTTGGCTTCCAGGGCACGCGAAATGCCCCCGGTCGTACCGTCGTAGGTATTGACGACAAAGCGGTCGTCGGGCGACCAGGTGTGGTAATGCAGGCGGTAGTACTCGCCGCTGTTATACCAGTCGCTGCCGCGCTTGGGGCACACCATCTCGTCGGTGGTCAGCTCCTGGAGGTACCACCGGTCGGCACCGATGTACCATTTCCAGTGGGTGAAAGGACGGCAAAGCACGGCATAGGTGCTTTCGGGCGAGGTGAAGAACGTATCGGGTGTGACTTCCGAGTAGAACTTCTCGTCGAGGTCGCAGGAAGGCGCGCAGAGGGCGGCAGCCCCGACCGTCACGGCAATTATATGTTTCAGTTTCATAATGGTTCTCGGTTTGGAATTAGAAGTTTAACTGCACGCCCAGCGTAAAACGGGTCGTCTGCGGGTACATCGTCGAGGTGTTGTTGACATACTCGAAACCGGGGTACAGGCCGTTGATGTTGACCTCGGGATTGAGGCCGTTGTAGTCGGTGAATACGGCCACGTCGCGGATGGTCAGGTAAAGTTTCGCAGACTGAATATAACGCGTCCACTTCCGCAGATTGAACGTATACCCGAGGTTGATGGCGTCGATCTTGAGGAACGAGCCGTCGTCGAGCCAGTAGTCGCAGAGGATCTTCTCGTCCTTGATGTTGCGGTTGCGCGTGTAGGCCGACTTGAGGACGTTGAGCTGCGAATCGTTGGCCAGGCCGTAGTACATGTTCACCTGGCTGAAGACATCGTACCCGAGCCAGCTGCGCAGGAAGATCGACAGATCCCAGTTCTTGTACTTGAACGTGTGATCCCACGAGAGGATGACCTTGGGGATCGCATTGCCCACGAAATGTTTGTTCTCGGCCACAAGGTTCGACGTGCTGCCGTCGGTGGCCGGCACGATCTCGTTGTTCTTGTCGTAGATCATCCACTTGCCGTTCTCGTCGAGCCCGGCGTACTTGTAGATGAAGTACTGCCCCAGCTCGAGGCCGTTCTGCAGGCGGACGGCCGTACCCGGGTTGCCCGGCGAGGGGAAGGTCACTTCGTCGAGGAAGAACCCGTCGTCGCCCATGCTCTTGATCTTGGTCTTGTTATGCGACAGGCGCAGGGTCGACGTATAGCGGAAATTCTTGCTGCGGACGATGTCCCCGCCCAGTTCGAACTCCCAACCCTTGTTCTCGAGGCTGCCGATGTTCTTCATGACCGTATCGTGTACCATCGGGGGCATCGGGGCATTGACCGAATAGAGCATGTCGTCGACCTGGCGGAAGTAGAGGTCGAACTTACCCCAGAGGCGGTCGTTGAAAAGCGAGAAGTCGAGACCGAAGTTGAGCTCGGATTTCTCCTCCCACTTCAGGTCGGGGTTGATATTGCGAATCGAACCGTAACCGGGCTGCCAGACCCCGTTGGTGGGCCACATGTCGTTGGCTTTGTACATGCGGGTCGTGTAGCCGTTCCCGAAGCCGTTGTTACCCGTGACGCCGTAACCCAGGCGCACCTTGAGGTCGCTGATCCAGCTGACGTCGCGCATGAACGCTTCGTTCGAGAGACGCCAGCCGCCCGAAACGGCCCAGAAATTACCCCAGCGGTTGTTCACGCCGAACTTCGAGGAACCCTCGCGGCGGAAGCTCACCGTAGCCATGTAACGGTCTTTATACGAATAGTTGGCACGCCCGAACATCGAGAGCAGGCGCTCGCGGGGATCCTTGTTCGAATCCATCGAGGCACGGCCGTCCGTGAGGTACGAACCCACGCCCATGTCCCACGGGCCGACGCCGTCGACCGGGAAATCGTAGTTCGACATGCTGAAATCCTCGCCGCCGGCCTGCCAGAAGCTGTAACCGGCCACGACGTCGAGCGTATGGTCTTCGCGGAATACGCGGTGGTAGTTGGCATAGGCCTCGACCGAAACGCGGTTGTCCTTGCTGAACTTGTGCGACGCACCGCCGCGGCGGCTGTTGTCGATCGACTCCTTGTGGTCATGCGAAACGTAGGTATATTCCTGGTACTGGCGTTTGTCGATACCCACGGTTCCCTGCAGCGAGAGGCCCTTCATCAGGTTGATCTTCACGGTGGCGTCGGCCAGCAGCCACTGGTCTTTGCCGTTTTTCGTGCGCAGCATGATGTCGGCCACGGGGTTGAAGCTCGTGCCGGAGATGCCGTTGCCGACCACGTTGTACTTGGAGGGGTTGGCCGGGTCGTAGAGCGGAATGGTGGGATTGAGGCCGAAGGCCATCTTGAAGATGCCCGACGAGTTGCGGTTGTCGCGCTCGGCCTCGCGGAACTGGGCGTTGGCGCGCACCTCGACCACGCCGTCGAAGAGGTTGAACCGGGCGTTGATACGCCCCGAATAGTCCTTGCGGTTGTCGCCGATGACGATACCCTTCTGGTTCTGGGCCATGAACGAAGTATAGACCTGAGCCACCTCCGTACCGCCGGCAATGCTCACCGTATGGCGCTGCGAAAAGGGCGCATCGTTGGTCAGTTCCTTATACCAGTCGGTATCGGCGCCGTAGTCCTCGCCCAGGCCGTACTCGATATACTCGCTCGACGAAAGCAGCTCGGGGTACTTGCGGACGGTCTCGAACGAAAACTCGCCCGTATAGTTGGCCGTCACACTGCCCTGCTTGGCGCGTTTGGTCGTGATGAGGATCACACCGCCGGCGGCACGCGTACCGTAGATCGCACCCGCCGAAGCATCCTTCAGCACGTCGATCGACTCGATGTCCTCCTGGTTGATCGCCCGCATGTCACCGCCCGGGATGCCGTCGATAACCACGAGCGGGCTCTGGCTGGCATTGACCGACGCGATGCCGCGCAACTGGAAATCATTGCTGCTGTTGGGGCTGGCGCTGCCCGAAATGGTAAGTCCCGGAACCTTGCCCTGGAGCGCCGTGGCAATGGTCGAACCTCCCATGCCGGCCGTCAGGTCATCGCCCTTGATCGAGGTGATGGACGAAGTCACCGACTTCTTTTCCATCGTACCGTAACCGATCACCACGACGTCCTTGAGTACCTGGCTGTCGTCTTCCATGACGATGTCGATGACCGAACGCGCCCCGACATTCACGGTCTGCTCGGCATAGCCGATGAACGAGAATTTCAGCTGGCTGTCAGCCGCGGCATTGATCGTGTAACTTCCGTCGATGCCCGTGGTCGTACCCGTCGTCGTGCCGACAACCACCACGGTGGCGCCGATCAGCGGCTCGCCGGCCGTGTCGGTCACCTTGCCGCTCACCTGATTGCGGCTTTGCGCCTGTGAGGACAACGCAGACGCCGTCAGCACCAGGCAGAACACGAAACGCAGAAAATACCCTGCATAGGATTTCCCCGTATCTGCAAATCTGTTTTTCATATCTTTTTCTCTCTTGTTTTTCATTGATTTGTCACCGCAGGACTATTCGGCTGCGATTTTCGTCATCTTGACATTGTCGAGGTACCAGCGGTAATAACCCGATAATCCCTGCTGGGTGGAGCGGATGACGACCTGGGTTTCACCCGTAATTCCGTAAAGCTTCACGCTCATAGGTGTCCATTCCCAATGCTCTCCGGGCGTCATCGGCTCGCTCTCTTTTCCCTGATCGCCGTTTATGCTGCCGGGGCCCTCGAGAATGGCGACTGTGACGGTTACCGCGTCGGGCTTGCCCGTACCGTCGCCGCCGATATTCGATGCGGCCACGAACGTCAGTTCAATATCAGTGGCCTGCCCCTCGGGAATCGCAAGAGCCGGCAGGATGATTCCGGTCTGCTTGTCGCCTGCACCCATTTTGAGATAATCCGAGCAGGCGTAAATCGTCCGTACACCGGGATTGAAATCGGTCAGTCCGGCATCGGAAAACGCTTTGTCTACTACGTATTGACCGTTCACCTTCGAGTAGATATTGACCGCTCCATTCTGCGTATGTTCGCCCACGCAGTCGGTACCTTTGAACTTCGAAGTCCAGTCGAACGGCTCGTCGTAATAGATATAGCCGACCTCCTTGCCGTCGTCGTCGAAGAGCGAGTTCTTCGCATTCTGGGCGACCCGGACAACGGTCTCCAGGCCGGTGAGCGAGGTCAGTATCTTCACCTCTCCGTTGCGGGGCGCACCCGTGGTGTTCTCGCCCACGGTGAGCGTCACCTCGGTCTGGCCCGCATCGCCCGAAGCCGGGCTGGGCGTCAGCCAGCCGTCGGACTGAGCCGTCCATGCCTCGGCCGCCGTGACGGTGAAGGTAAGCGGCGTGCGATCCTCGTCGGAGAATCCGAACTTATTGACTAAAAAACTGTTGACGGAAACCTTCAGTCCTTCGAGATTCTGGGTGACGGTGACGGTCGCCGTTTTCGAATCGGCCGTAACGGTGAACGTACCCGTACGTACTCCGTCGGTCGTATTCTGGGCGATATCCAGGTCGATGCTCTCGTCTCCGGGAGCACCCGAAGTCTTGACAGGGGTGATCCACTTGCTGTCGTCGGCGACGGATATTTCCCAGTCGCAGTTGGTGGAAATGAAGATCGCAGCCTTCTCGCCGGTTTCGAGCAGACCCGATTTCACGACGGTGATCTTCGCCGGCGTAACGGAAAGTGCATCGACCTTGAGTTTCTGCGTCACGGCTATCGTACGGCGCGTGCCGCCGTCGCCTTCGAAGATGATGAAACCGGTGCGATCCTCGCCCGTATTGTTCTCGTCGATGGAGAGGAAAATACGCACGCGGCCGCGGTCGCCTTCGGTATGGGTGAGGTGGATCCACTCCTCGACATAGGAGGCACGCCACGAGCGGTTCGTACCCAGGTCGAAATTGACCATTTCCCCTTCGGTGGTGAGGCCCGTGTATTCGACTTCGATCTCCTGGCGGGTAACCGAGAGGAACGCGTCGGGATCAGCGTCGTCGCACCCCGCAAAACCGAGGCCCGAGACGAGCAGCAGGGCGGATGCGGCCCTGAATAACATATGCTTGAAATTCATGTTGGTTCTGTTTATGATTATTGACACCTGTTAGTCGCGGGGAGCCTTGACCATCTTAATGTTGTCGAGGTACCAGCGGTGATAGCCCGACATACCGAACTGGGTGGAGCGGATAACGATCTGCGAGCGGTCGGTGACGCCGTAGAGCGTGACTTTCATGCTCACCCACTGGTTCCACGAGGTAACGCTCGACATGGAAAGCGACGCGCTCTGCTTCAGGGAGGGACTGTCGACCGTTCCGGGGCCTTCGTAAACCTCGACGGTCACCGCCGTGTCGTCGATACCGCGCAGTGTCATGCCGCTGCCCGTACCGTCAATCGAAACGACCGGAGCCGCGTCGAACGTCAGGGTAATCGTGGACGACTTGCCTTTCTCGATATATTTGCCCATGTCGATGGCAAGGCCGTTCTGCTGGTTGTTCTTACCCATCTTGAAGTAGTGCTTGGCCATGTAGAAGGCATTGCCGCCGTAATTGTACTCGCTGTACCCCATCTGCGTAAATTTGAGCTTGGCCGCAGCATGGTTGCGCACGGCCTGCGTGGAGCCCTGGTCGGGGAACTGCACCTGATCCTGGCCGCCGAACTGCTCGCACCACGAAAGGTCGTCGTCGAGATAAACATGGTCGATTTCCAGCCCGTCGTCGGTATCGGGGGCAAGCGTCTGGGTCACGGTTACGGTTTCGGAAAGCCCGCCGCTCACGACGGCGAGGTGCCCCACACGGATAGCTTCCGTCTCGTTGGGCTTGACATCAAGGACGACCGACACACGGCCTTTCCCGGTAGGTTTGTCGACCGAAAGCCAATCCGCATCGGAGGTAATGGCATACCCCCGGTTGGCCAGCACATCCAGCGTCGCTTTCGACCCCGTACTCAGCGTACCGGTTCGGATGACCTCCACGCTGACTTTACTCACGGTGAGTCTGGCTGCCGCATCTTCCGCTTTATCCTCGACACAGGACGGAAAACAGCAGGCACAACCCATCAGAAGCAACAAGTGTAAAAATGTTTTCTTCATAGATTAGCAGGTTTAGTTTGTGATATTATGGATTAGGAATTTTTAAAAAAATTACAAATCGCAAGTCGGGAACACTGCGCAGCAACAAAAGTATCCATTTTAAAGGGGCAGGTAAAGAGCAACGACCGATAATATAGAAATTAAAATTTCGTATCTTATTGATAATAATTATTTTATAAATACACCGTACAGAATGTTATATAGATTCGGGAAGGCCGAAACCGGCATAAACGAGGCGATTCAGCACCGGTTTCAGGCCGGATCGAAGCACGGATTCCGCAGTTTCCGTCTTTTTTTCGGATTTCGCATCGAAATAAATCGAAACAAAACGATACATCCGCCGATCCGGCAGCCGGGAATCCGGCGACGGACAAGGAAACGGTAAACCGAGGAAACCGGGACGCGGGGAAAACCGGGATGCGGAAAAAGTCAGGACACGAGAGCAGGACGGAGCCGAACGGAGGCTGCCGGATACAGCCCTCTTTCCGGACAACCCGGGCGCACAGAACCCTCGGAGCATCCCGGATGGCCCGAGTACCTCAACTTTCCAGGCGACGCAGGACATTCCGGGGACACCAATCTTCGGGACAACCCGGACTCGGGCAGGCACGGCCGACCCGAAATGCAGGCGCCCATGCAACACCCGGCACACACGGAGTCGCATCGCGCAGGTGCGGACGCGGCGGGCATCCGGTAAAAATGGTAGCATGAACCGTAATCGGGGTAACTGATAGTAGGTCAGGACGTATTATCTTTGCATCATGGAAACGGCCGTTTCCCCGAAAGGCGGGGAGCGGAGGGACTTGCGACACGAACGAACATGACAAAAGAACAAAAAACACAGGCTATCGAGTTGTTATTCGCAGAAAAATGCTCGTGCGTAATCCGCAACGGGGATTCGATGCGGATATTCCGCGAACGGGGCGTGGCCGACCTCTTCCGGCTGCTGCGCGAAGAGCCGCAACTGCTGCGGGGCGCTTTCATCGCAGACAAGGTCGTCGGCAAAGGCGCCGCGGCGCTGATGGTGCTGGGCGGCGTGGAGGGGCTTTTCGCCGACGTGGTGAGCCGCCCGGCGTTAGAGCTGCTCGCCGGAGCCGGCATCGCGGTGGAATACACGGTCGTGGTGCCCGGCATCATGAACCGCGCCGGGACGGGCACCTGCCCCGTGGAACAGCTTTGCGCCGGGGCGGAGACGGCCGCCGAGTGCCTGCCGCTGATCGAAGAGTTCATGCAGAAAATGAAGGAACAACATGGATAGGTTAATGAAAAAATTGGGTTTGCTGTCGCTCTGCACGGGGCTGTCACTCGCGGTACACGCCGTGACGCCGCAGGCGGAAGCCCCGGCGGAGCAAAACGTGAAGATCGACTCGGTCGTCGTGACGGGGGCGCGCTATGCGTCGGACATCCGCCACCTGCCGATGACCGTGTCGGTGGTCGGCCGGGAGAAGATCGAACAAAGCTTGCAGCCTTCGCTGCTGCCGACCCTGACCGAGCAGGTTCCGGGGCTGTTCACCACCGCACGCGGGATCATGGGCTACGGCGTGTCGGACGGCGCCGCGGGAGGCATCTCCCTGCGCGGGCTGAGCGGAGGCTCGGGGCGGCTGATGGTGCTCATCGACGGACATCCGCAATATGCCGGCATCTTCGGGCACCCGATAGCCGATGCCTACCAGACATTGCTTGCCGACCGTGTGGAAGTGCTGCGCGGCCCGGCCTCCGTGCTCTATGGCTCCAACGCGATGGGCGGTGTCATCAACATCGTCACCCGCAGGATGCACGAGGACGGCGTGCGGACAAACCTGCACACGGGATTCGGTTCCTACGGCACACTGGAGACGGAACTGAGCAACCGCATCCGCAAGGGGCGTTTCTCGTCGGTCATCAGCGGCTCGTACAACCGCACGGACGGAC
>ENA-OPSV01002060-OPSV01002060.1-human-gut-metagenome-genome-assembly--contig:-NODE-2060-length-12525-cov-3.889976_pt1 | contig 12525 bp, 10 predicted proteins | sample MGYA00241460_ERZ501912 | MGnify/ENA primary metagenome ERZ501912 (study PRJEB25962, sample SAMEA2042402) | human gut metagenome | biome: human gut; feature: human-associated habitat; material: faeces...
CCGCCGTAACGCTGGCATCGTATGTACTTCCTAAATTAGAAAAAGGAGAATGGAAGCGGGTGTTATTTGTTCCTACAGGGGCGCTTATGTCTACCGTCAGTTTCAACGAGGGGGCGAGCGTACCGGGGATCGCTCACGGAATTGTTCTGGAAAGCGATGCATAGCATAAGGAAATTAAAAAGCAAGAAGATAGAAGGCAAAATGATAAAAGCAAGAAGAATGAGCAGAGTAGAAAAGAGAAAGGGTGAAACAAAATGGATTATGTAAAAGCGTTTATCGTAGGAGGTCTTATATGCGCGGCTGTGCAGATTTTATTAGACAGGACAAAGCTGATGCCGGGAAGGGTTATGGTGCTTTTAGTATGTGGCGGAGCTTTGCTTGGATTTTGCGGACTGTACGATCCGTTTCAGAAACTTGCCGGGGCAGGGGCAGGCGTTCCCCTTCCGGGATTCGGCAATGTGCTTTGGCAGGGCGTGAAAGAAGCTGTTGACAAATATGGATTTATGGGTGTGTTCATGGGTGGATTTCAGGCGAGTGCCGTCGGTATTTCCGCAGCGCTGATCTTCGGTTATATTGCGTCCTTTATCTTTGAACCGAAAATGAAAAAATAGATTTTTATGAAAATGTGTACAGAAATCAAGAAAAATAAAATAAAGAAGATTTCTGTACACACTGTGTCTGCAGAGAATTATAATTGTTTTTCTCTATATAAGTCGCTTCGGTTATTGGGGTATTCCAAGATGAAACTGTTCGATCAGGCGTCCGATATTTTCTTCCGTATCTTCAAGCTCGTCTGCAATCTGGGAAAGAGTTTTTCCTTTCTCGAGTTTTTTCTGAATGAGATTGCAAGTTTTCCCTTTTTCGCCCTTCCGAATACCTTCTTTAAGTCCTTCCTTTTTTCCGTCTTCCCAGGCGTAACTGCGTTCCAGCCGGATATGTTCTTCTTCGTCATATTCGTAAATGCACACGTTTTTCACCTCCGCTCGATTTTTCTCAAGAAATGATTTTAAAATCCCTTCGTGGATACATTCTGTGATGGCATGTTCAACCGCATCTTCAAGCGACATTGTTTTTGTGTACCGACGAACCCGGTCTGTATACTCTGCGTATTGATGCAGCATCGTACATGCATTCATTAAGGCTGGATTATGTCCGAGATTAATGTTGAGCATGACAGCTTCTAATTCTAATTTGCAGTGTTGATCCCGTATGGAATATAAATCGGATAATCGTAAGATCCGGCGGTCCGGCTGATCCTGGATCCCATTATAAAAGATGACGAATTCCGGCGGAATCAAAATTTTTCGTGAACCGTATAATTTGTTTTTGTCGATCATACCCGAGTATAAGTCCGAAATATAAAACAGATATCTCAGCGGTAAATTAGGATTAAAAGTTGACTGATGTTCGTATAAAGACAGCCGAAGTCCGATCATGAATGAAACATCGTTCTGCATTGCCATATAGATCGCGTTTTCTAAGGTGTTGATTTCCAACAGTTCGGGATCGGTATAATGCTTTATCGACATCATAGCATGAAAGTGTAGAAAACGCCAGTTTTTTATGTGTATATTACATCCACAAAACGTCTGTGAAAATTGCGCTAAGAAAATGCAAAGATTTTGTTGTTTTTTGACGCTGATAATGGTATCGTAAGAATGCAGGGTTGCACACTTTTGCAGCTCTGCATAAATTATGTGAAAAAAGTGAATGAAAAAACTCTTATAGCTACGGAGGAAAGAGTAGAATTATGAACTATGCATCTATTATCATCCCGTTTGTGGGTGGCTTGGGAATGTTTATCTACGGAATGCAGATCATGGCGCAAGGTTTGGAGAATGCCGCGGGCAGCAGGATGAAGTCTCTATTGGAAGCGCTGACGAAAAATAAACTTTTTGGAGTGATGCTCGGCGCATTTATTACGGCAGTGATCCAGAGTTCGTCGGCAACGACAGTTATGGTCGTAGGGTTTGTAAACGCAGGTATCATGAATCTGTCTCAGGCGATGGGCGTCATCATGGGAGCAAATATCGGAACGACGGTAACGGGCTGGCTCGTGTCGAGTGTGGAATGGGCGAAGTTTTTAAGTCCTGCCAATCTCGCGCCGATTGCGATTATTATCGGTGTGATCATCATGCTGACGGGCAAGAGACGTTCGTCAAAAGATATTTCCAGCATTATCGTAGGGTTCGGTATCCTTTTCGTCGGAATTACAACGATGTCGTCGGCGGTTGCGCCGCTTCAGGAATCAGAAGCATTCTGCAGCATTTTCGTGAAGCTTGGACACAATCCGTTCCTTGGTATTCTTGCAGGTGCGCTTGTGACGGCGATCATCCAGAGTTCGTCTGCATCGGTCGGCATCTTGCAGAGTCTCGCGGCAGCAGGACTTGTACCGTTTAATGCGGCGGTATATATTATCATGGGGCAGAATATCGGAACATGTGTGACGGCGATCATGTCAAGTATCGGAGCGAAAAAGACAGCAAAGACAGCGGCGATCATGCATCTTTTGTTCAATGTGATCGGAACAATCATATTCAGTGTTGCGGCGATCTTTTTCTTCAAAGTGCTCAACCCGGGTATGGGCGCGGGTATGATTACGCAGACAGAGATCAGTACGGTACATACAATTTTCAACATCGGAACGACACTGCTGCTCTTCCCGGTATCCGACTGGATCATCAAACTGGCAAGAAAACTCCAGAAAGAGGAAGACGGAGTAGTAGATGAAAGCCGTGTGCTCCTTGATGAAAGGATGTTAGAGACTCCGAGTATTGCGATTCAGTCTGTTGTAAGCGAAGTATGCCGGATGGGATATATTGTAAAAGGAACGATGGACAAGACTCGCCGAGTATTATTTACTCAGGATGAAGAGACGATGAACGAGATCCGAGAGGAAGAAAGTATCGCGGACCGGCTCTGCAAGGGAATTACAGATTATCTGATACGGATCAGCTCTCTGGCGATTAATGAAAAAGAGCATCAGCACGTGGCAAGCCTTCTTCAGATTGTTTCAGACATCGAAAGAATCAGCGACTATTGTGAAAATATTTCCGAGTATGCAGAAAACCTTGCGAACCAGAAAAAGAAGTTCTCGGGTGTCGGGGCAGCAGAAATGAAAGAGATGCTGGAAGTCTGTTCAGACAGTTTCACTTATGCGGTTGAAGCATTTGAAGAGAACAGTGCGGAGAAGGCGCTGAAAGTGATTGAAAAAGAAAGAAGCGCCGATGATCTGGAGATCCGCCTTCGGGCAGATCATATGCAGCGTCTTGCAAATAAGCAGTGCGATACGGAGGCGGGAATCGTATTTCTTGACGCGCTTGTCGGCTTAGAGAGGATTTCCGATCACTCAAGAAATATTGCGGAAGAAGTGCTTTCGGCAAGTAATAAATAAAAACTTATTCCGGCTGCATGGCAGTGAAAGCTGCGGTGCAGCCGTATTCTTTATCGTATACTGACATTAGAGTGCAGATCCTTGTAATAAAATATCATTGTTCCTGATTTGTAAATATGTTATGATAAATTTTATATCTGATTTTTGATTATCCGCATAAACACTATACTTTCAAGCATTTTGAAATATAGGAAAGCACTCATTTTACCACGAATTTACCACGATTGAATGAGCCTTGATATGACGTAAGAATTTGAAAAGGACACCGTATAGTTTGGTGTCCTTTTACATGAAAATCATTAGTCGCTATTGATTGTTATTATACATTTTGTTAATTGTTCTTATTTCTTTTACGTTTTTTACCGAATAAAACAGCTAATACACCGGTTGAACCAGCAAACATAGAAGTAAACAATCCTACGTTTGTCATATCACCTGTTTTTACAGGGTTCTTTTGTCCGCTAGGCTTTGTTGGAGTAGTTGGCTTGCTCGGTTTCTGTGGCTGTTGTGGACTTACAGGTTTATTTGTTGCTTTTTCTTTTACGGTAACTGTAATTGTTTTTTCAGTAATTGCACCATTTTTATCTACTACACGGAAAGTTACATGATAAGTGCCAGCCTTAGAAGTATCTACATCATTTGCAATAATGTTATCTTTTGTTAAAATAATCGTTCCGTCCTCTTTATCTGTTGCTGTCACATTTGCCAATGGATCGAACGTATCGCCTACATTCAATGTAACATCATTTGCTGAAATGATTGGAGCAGAGTTAAGGTCGCCTGTATTTTGTTTCACAGTTACAGTAATCGTTTTTTTAGCAGAAGCTCCGTTTTTATCTGTTACTTTATAAGTCACATGGTAAGTACCAGCCTTAGAAGTATCTACATCATTTGCAACAATATTATCTTTTGTCAAAGTGATAGTTCCGTCCTCTTTATCTGTTGCTGTTACATTTGCCAATGGGTCGAAAGTATCGCCTACATTCAATGTAACATCATTTGCAGAAATAGTTGGTGCTGTATTATCTTCTCCTTGTGAGTTTAACGATAATTCTACTTTTAAAACAACGTTTCCGTCTTTATAAGTACCGCAATCATACTCATAAGTAACTGGTTTTTTTACATCATCTACCGTTATAATTCCTGTATCTTTATCTAAAGTTCCATTTGCAGTAACTTTTACTTTTGAAATATCTATTCCTTGTTCAACATCTTTTTTTAAGTCGATTTTATTCCCTTTAATATCAATATAACCGTTGCCTACAAAAGCATGATTATTTTCAAGAACTTTATTCTCTCCGACATTTAACCAGTATAAATCATCGCAAATTAATTTTTTAATTTTTGTGTTTTTACTTATATCAAGACCTCTTATCCCTTGTTCAAAAATTTCACCGCAACGTAGCATTTCAAGTTCTAAATTATTGCTTAAATCTAATTTTTTAATAGTTGTATCATGACAAAAAAGGCGTGTCAGTTTTGTGTTTTTTGTTACATCTAATTCAGCTATATTTGTCATATAACATGATAGTTGTTTCAAATTAGGGTTCTTACTTATATCAAGTGTTTTTACTTTTGTATCTCCTATATCTAAAGTGACTAATTGCGGATTATGTGTGACATCAAGTTCCATTAATCCTGTATTGCTACAAGATAGTTGTTCTAAGTTAGGATTGTTTGTTACATCTAAATTGGAAATAGAGGTACTATCTGCAAATAACGTATTCAATTTTTCATTCTTAGATACATCAAGACTGTTAATTGATGTATTATCGCAAAGGAAAGCTTCCAAATTCGGATAACGTGTTAAATCAACGCTTCCTACTTTTGAAGAACGACAATCTAATCTTTTTAAAGATGAGTTTTTAACCGGACTTAAGTCTGAAACAGAAGTCGTAGAAACATCTAAAGACTGCAAATTTGTTAGATATTGAATACCCTCTAATGAAGATATCGTTTTCATACCATGTAAGTTTAAGAATTGGGCTTTTGATATTTCATCAACAGATAACACACTATCGCCGTCTTTATCAAATTCTGCAATGATTTGTTCTCTAAATACTTTGTCTGGAAAATGTGTTTCATCAATAGCAATGCTTCCAGCTTTTACTTCTGTATTTTTGCTTGCTTCAACGGTCTTATCTTCGGTAACCACTTCTTTTTCTGGTGTTGCAGGTGTTTCCTGTTTTGTACTTTCTTCTTTTAAAGTTTCTGCATTTTCAGCAGTTTCTTCCTGTTCCTTGTCTGTTATATTCTCTTGTACTTCTGCGTTTTCTGTTTTCTGTTCCACAGGAACTTGCTCTGTCTTGTTTTCTTCTACAACGGCTTCCTGCACAACTTCTGTGTTTTCCTGTGCCATGACAGGAGTAGGAAGCCCTGTAAGTGCAGTTGTTGTTCCAATCATCAATGCGGAACTTACTGCAAGGACTTGTTTTTTCTTCATAGTTTGTTCACTCCTTATTTTTCATAAATTCTTTGCATAGAAAAACGCACAAACTCCCCCTTATAACTGGATAATCTGTGCGTTCTGTTTATTATTGATAGAATTGAAAAAAGGGCAGAATTTACTTGTCTGTCTGTCTGTCTGTCTGTCGCAAGCGTAACAATGTGTGAACATGACTGTCAACCCTTTCTTTCAAAAAAATTCAATCCTTGCTTCTATACAAAAAACATTATACTGGAAACAAACACCTCTTTCAATCTTTTTATGCGTGCAAGATAAAAAAATTGAGACATCACACTTTTCCTTTTTTCCTCTTGAGTACCCACAACAGAAAAGAAAAAGCCCTGTCAAGAGCTTGCCACCATTGGTGGTGCTTTGCACTCTTGATCGGGCTTTTTGTTTGCTGTATCTTCTCGCAAGAGGAAAAAGATTACTCGTCCTCATCATCAAAATGGTTATTTCTTAATACTTCCCGTAACAGTTCCATATCCTCTTTTGAGTTCGGATTTATCATTTTCACGACTTGATAAGGTGTCCTATATTTATGTCCCTCTATGCTTTCCCCAAACATATCCATACTGTATAAATCATCATAGCGGTCTAGTAATTTTTGAAACTTCAAATGCTGGATAAATTCTTTGATTGGGTAAAGGTCGGACGCTTCAATGCTTTTCCCGTTGATATAGTCTGTAATGTATTCCCGTAACTTTTCCAATTCATATTCCAGCCATTCTTCCTCGCTGTCAAAGAAGTTATCATAGTGTCCGTGTTTCAGTTCTGCATTTAGACGTTCTTCTGTTCTTAAAAACTGACAGTCACCTCCCCGTGGTGCTGGTTTCGGTGGACTCCTCTTCGGCGGCGAAGGTGCGTGCGCTGGAGGCGGGTGCCGACGCCTACCTCGAAAAGCCGTTGTCGGTGGACTACCTCGACTGCCAGATACGGGCGCTTATCGGCATCCGCGGCCGGCTGCGCCTGAAATTCTCGAAAATGCCCTACCTGGTCATGGACGGGGATGCGGCGAGCCCTTCGGGCAACCGTTTCATGGCGCAGGTGAACCAGTATGTCATGGATAACATCTCCAATTCGAACCTTTCGGTCGAGGACATCGCCGCAGCCGTCAATGTCAGCCGCACGCTCTTTTTCTCGCGCATCAAGTCGCTGACGGGCACTACGCCCAACGAGTTCCTGCGCTCCACGCGCCTCAGGGTGGCCGCCGAGTTGCTTTCCAAGTCCAACGACCTGCGCGTCACGGAGATATGCTATATGGTGGGCTTCACTTCGACCTCCTATTTCGCCAAGTGCTTCCATGCGCAGTTCGGGATGCTGCCCACCGAATTCATGGAGAAATACCGCCGGGAGTGATCCTGATGTTACGGTTGTTTTCGCGGGGCGCAGTGCGTACGCCCGGGGCAGGCGCCTGCTGCCTGCAAGGGTTCGGGGCGTGAAACGGCAATCCCGGCCTGCATCTATTCAAATGCGGGCCGGGATTGTTCACGTTTCTCCATTTACTGTCTCAACCCGTAGCCGATGCGCAGCAGTACGAGCAGGAGCAGCGTCACGGCCAGTTCGGCCGCCGGTACCGCGAGCCAGATCCCCGCGACGCCCGCCAGCCGCGGCAGCACGAGGAAGCAGAAAGCCATCAGCACGATGCCCCGAAGTACGGTGAGCCCCGTCGCAAGCCGTCCGCGCTCGATGCTCTGGTAGTAGCCGATCGTGACGACGTTGATTCCGAAAAAGGGATACCCGGCGGCGAAGAGCGGCAGGCCGCGCACGGCGATTGCATAGGCCGGGGCGTCGGGCGTCAGGAACAGCCCCACGATCCACGGGCTGAACAGCCATGTGAACCCGAATACCGCCAGCCCGCAGGCGAACGCCGAGCCGAGTGCCATCCTGAACGCATCCCTGCCGCGCCGCATCAACCCTGCGCCGTAGTTGTAGCTGATGATCGGCTGTGCCGACTGGATGATGCCGTTGTAGACCATGAAGATGATCGGGAAGATATAGCAGGCGATGCTGTACGCCGCCACGCCGTCCTTGCCGATGTAGCGGATGAACGTATAGTTGCCCACGATCATCAGGCACGAGATCGCCAGTTCGCTCAGCAGCGCCGGGAACCCGATGTAGGTCATGTAGCCCAGGTTGCGGGCCGTGAGGCGCAGGCTCTTGTAGCTGGTTTTGAGCTTCACGAAATGCAGCGTGCGGCTGCTGCGCAGCATGTACCGCAGCATCACGCCCGAGCCTACGATATAGCCGATGCCCGTTGCGATGGCCGCGCCTGCGAGCCCCCACCCGAATTCGAAGATGAAGAGGTAGTCGAGTACGATGTTTATGCAGGCCGCCATGATGTTGCACGCCATGGCGAACCGGGGCGCGCCGTCGAGCCGCACGATGAACATCAGGATGTTGAAGACGGCCAGCGGCGCGAGGAAGAGCGTGAACCACACGAGGTATTCGCGCGCGGGAACCATCAGCTCGGGCGGCGTGCCCAACAGCAGCAGCAACGGTTTGTGGCAATGGATCAGCAGGGCGCTGAGCAGCGCGATCAGCAGGGCCGGTATGACCAGCGACTGCGTGATGTTGATCTGGGCCACGCGGCGTTTGCCCTGTGCCAGGTTCACCGACGCCACCACCGAGCCGCCCATGCCGAACATCAGCCCGAGCCCCGTGCCGAGCGTGAAGAGCGGGGCGGTGAGGTTGACTGCCGCCAGTGCGTCGCTGCCGATGCCGCGGCCTACGAATATCCCGTCGGTGATGACGAACACCGCCGAGAAGACCATCCCCATGACCGTGGGGAAAAGAAAGCGGCGGAAGAGTTTGCCGACCGCCGTGCCTTTGTAATCGATACTGTCGCGTAACATAGTTGCACCTCTTTTTTTTGAGGTGGTGCAAAAGTAAGGCATTCTGCGCCGGGAAAAGTTATCTTATGGTAATTTCCGTGTCATTTGACCCCGGCGCGGATGCGGCTCAGGCTTTGGGGCGTGAGAAAGAGGTAGGCCGCGAGGTCTTTCAGGGCGATGCGCTGCATCAGCTGGGGATATTTGCGCAACATGAGGCCGTACTGTTCGCGTTTGTCGCGCCAGGCATAGTCGGCGAAATAGTCCTCGTGGCGGCGCAACTGCTCCTCGGCCATGCGCCGTCCCCAGTCGGCCAGCACGATTCCCGGCGAAGAGGGCGTCCATGCGGGCACGCGGGATGCGTACCAGGGTCGTGGGCTCCATCGTTTCGATCGTCTGGCGCGATAGCCCGCCGGGCTGTGTGCCGAGTGTCGCCGTTGCAGGGTCGCCTTCGAACGAGAAGGAGACGATGACGCATTTGTCCTCGCGCATGACATACGTGCGCACCGACCCCCGGGCCACGAAGCAGACGTCCGGGTCGCGCTGCCCCTCCTCGATGATGACCTCCTTGCGGGCGTGTTGCGTCAGCGTGGCGGATTGCATGAGCAGGCCCGTGCCCTCGTCCGAGAGTGCGTAGCGTTCGGTCAATATCCGTGCGAAATCCATGCGGCAAAGGTACGCTTTTTTCGGCAATTGCGAAAAAGCCGCCTGTTCCGTTGCTGGCGGAAGATTTTTTTGCCGGTTTGTCATGTCGGAATTACAGGGTTTGTGACAATTTATGACATTTTTTCATTTCTATGCGGCTGGCACAGGATTTGACCTTTTACGGGTGAAACCGCTCCGGAAGGGGCAGCGAAAGAAAACAAAGTTAAACCAAAATAAAACAAGGAGGACAAGATTATGACACCTGCAAGAACGAATCAGAACTGGCTGCCGAGCATTTTCAACGAATTTCTGGATAACAACTGGCTCGCCGAGCGCCGCAACGCCACGGCTCCTGCCGTCAACATCATCGAAGACGAAGACCAGTACAAAGTGGAGGTCGCCGCTCCGGGCATGACCCGTGATGATTTCAAAGTCCACATCAACGAGGACAACGAACTGATCATCTCCCTGGAGAAGAAATCCGAGGAGAAGGAGGAAGACAAGAAACGCAAGGGTACCTACCTGCGCCGCGAATTTTCCTATACGCAGTTCCAGCAGAGCCTGCTGCTGCCCGACAACATCGAGCGCGAGAAAATTTCGGCCAAGGTCGAAAACGGCGTGATGACCATCGACATCCCCAAGAAGAAGGTCGAGGAACTCGCCGCCGCCACGCGCCAGATCGAAGTGAAATAGAGGCATGCGTAGCCCAGGTGAAATACTCCTGGGAGCAGAAACCCCGGATACGAATTCGTATCCGGGGTGTTTTTTCTGTCAGCCCGTATCTGTGGACAGACAGGGATCAGGCTGTTTTCAGAATGCCAGTATGCACCGGATCAAGTTGCTGTCATTGCCCTTATTGCTGCTGGCCACAATGCCGGACTTGAAATTTATGATTTTTGCCGTACGCCCGTCTTCTTCCGAAGCCGTCCAGTAGGTAATGTTGCTTAATTGGCTTGCAGACCCGATTGTCGCCAATCTTTCGTTGATTGCGAGGCTGTTGGCTGTGTCGGGTTCGTCCTCGTACCCGAGATCGTCGATATTCCCGTCGAAGACTCCCGTGCAAAGTAATGAGAGTTCTTTTACCGAGGGGGCGTACCAGTCGCTTGAATTTTCGGGCGCTTTGGTCTTGTCGCGATATTCCTGGACATAGGTTACGATTTCGACCTCCCACCATTCGTTGGCTTCGTCCGCATTGAATGCCTCGATGGCCTTGGTATTGTTATATCCCAGCATTTTATTGAGGTTGTCGTCCATTTTATAACCGGCGAGCAGGGAGGTATAGCCTGTGAGGTTGTTTCCGAGCCATGCGCTGACCGTCGCATCGTAATCGGAGTAATATGCCTGCCACGGACTGTCGGTTTCGTGCAGGGCTACAACCAATCCATGAGTACATCCGGGATGTTCCTGTCTCAGGATCGCATCGTCTTTCGTGGGATCGCCGACCCAGAATATAATTCCGATCGGGTCTTTCCCCGTTTCCAGGGCGGAGGAATAAGAGCCGTCGGAGTAGTAGTAATCGCCGATAGCAGGTGTGGAGGGACGGGCGGTTACCGTTATTTCGCACGTTGCCGTTTTTTCACCCGCTTTTGCTGTAATGACGGTTTTCCCCGCAGCAACGGCTGAAACCGTACCGTCGTTTACTGTGGCGACATCTGTTTTAGAGGAAGTCCAGGTGATGATTTTATCGTCCGTATTGTCCGGAAGCACGGTCGCTTTCAGGGTTACGGTTTCTCCGACCTGCATTTCATGGGTTTCCTTGTCCAACGTAACCGACTCTACGGGAATTCCCGTTACTGTTATCAGGCAGGTCGCCGATTTTTGACCGGCTTCGGCTGTGACGGTGGCTTTGCCGATGGCGATGGCTGTTACCTTACCCGTATTGTCTACCGAAACGCAGGTAATGTCCGACGAACTCCATGTTACTGTTTTATCCTCGGCATTTTCCGGTTTTACCGTTGCGGTAAGCGTTTCGGACTCGCCTTTATGCAGGCTGAGAGAGGACGTGTTCAAGGTTACGCCCGTAACGGCTACCGGATTTTTGGGATCATCGTTGTCCGAACAACCGACCAAAGTAATGGCTGACGTGATGGCCAGCATGAATAGTGTGGTTAATTTCATAATAGGATTGAATTTAAAAGTGACGATAGCAAAAATACGAAAAAAAGCTTAGCGGCACATGTAATGCGTCTATTTATTTCTATTGTAGAGCTAAATATGTTATTGCGGCCGGGATTTGGAAGTTCGATAATTTATTTTGTTTGATTTATATGACGTTGGTTATTAGCCATGTTACATCCGTTTTATAGCCCAAATGGCCCGGGGGAGGACAATTTTCGCGTAAATCCGCTATCTTTGGGGTGCATACGCGACAGCAGACTAAACCAACGTACATGAAAGTAGGATTGTTCATACCCTGTTATATCAACGCCGTCTACCCCGGGGTGGGGCGTGCGTCGTACGAATTGCTCGGGCGGCTGGGCTGCGAGGTGGATTATCCCCTCGGACAGACCTGCTGCGGGCAGCCGATGGCCAATGCCGGGTTCGAGAAGGACGCCCGGGCGCTGGCAGAACACATGGATGCGCTTTTTGCGCAGTACGACTACGTGGTCGGGCCTTCGGCCAGCTGCGTGGTTTTCGTGCGCGAGGGCTATCCGCGGTTGTTGGACAATTACCGCGAGCATGCCTGCGTCGATTCGCGTATCTGGGAGATCTGCGAGTTCATCCACGACGTGGTGAAGCCCGCGAAGCTGGATGCACGTTTCCCGCACCGGGTGAGCGTGCACAACTCCTGCCACGGGGTGCGCAAAATGGGGCTGTCATCGCCCAGCGAGCTGAACGTGCCCTATATGTCGAAGCTGCGCGACCTGCTCTCGCTGGTCGGGGGCATCGACATCGCCGAGCCGTCGCGCCGCGACGAATGCTGTGGTTTCGGCGGCATGTTCTCCGTCGAGGAGAACGCCGTGTCGGTCTGCATGGGGCGCGACAAGGTGCGCGACCACATGGCTACGGGTGCCGAATACATTACGGGCGCCGACTCTTCGTGCCTGATGCACATGCAGGGGGTTATCGACCACGACAAACTCCCGATCCGCACCATCCATGCCGTTGAAATCCTCAATTCGAAGTTATGAGCACCCACTCCAAAGCCGCCGCGAAATTCATCGCCGACGCCGAACGCACGGCGTGGCACGACAAGGCGCTTTACGCCG
>ENA-OPSV01002063-OPSV01002063.1-human-gut-metagenome-genome-assembly--contig:-NODE-2063-length-12518-cov-4.554361_pt1 | contig 12518 bp, 5 predicted proteins | sample MGYA00241460_ERZ501912 | MGnify/ENA primary metagenome ERZ501912 (study PRJEB25962, sample SAMEA2042402) | human gut metagenome | biome: human gut; feature: human-associated habitat; material: faeces...
TCCGTCAGGGTCGATCTTTGCGGACAGTGCCGATGGCGTGCCGGTGTATGCAGGATCGGCACTGAGCAGCGCAGAGAAAAGATGCACGAGCTGAAGCGCGGAAATCTTAGAATCACCGCTGCAAGCTTTGCTGTCTGAAAGCAGCTTCCAGACGTGATCGTCCTCGCCAAGCTCCAGCTTTAACGTCCGGTCCGGGATGTCACGACCGGTACAATGCAGCGAGGCAATGTTGGCAAGGCGAGAACTTTTCTGGAGAACAAAGGTCGAATCTGCCGCGCCGCTTAAGCCCGTCGAACCGGAGATCATGTTCATCGGATCATCGTCACGAAGCTTGCGCAGGTGGTGGATAAGCAAGATCGCAATGTGCCGTTTGTCTGCAAGCTGTTTCAAAATCCCGATGTCATGATAGTCATTTGCGTACAAATTGCTGTCGCTGCCAGTGCCTCGAACGCGCTGCAAGGTATCAATCACAACGAGTTTCGTTGTCGGATGCTCCATTAAGAACTGCTCGATCTGCTGTTCCAACCCGCGCTTGATTGTGTCAGCCATGATTGCAAAATGCAGCGTCGGCGGCGCATCTTCCGTCAGGTCAAAGAGTCGTGTCTGGATGCGTTGAAACGAATCTTCGAGACTGAGATACAGAACCTCGCCCTGTGTCACTGCAAAGTTCCAGAGCGGCTGCCCCTGCGAAACGCACAGGCAGAGCCACAAAGCCAGCCAAGACTTGCCGATCTTCGGCGCACCCGCGAGGATATGCAGGCCCTCTGGTACAAGTTCATCCACCAGAAAATGCGTCGGTTCATACGTCCTGTTTTGCAAATCTTCTGCTGTGATGGTTTCCAGTTTGGTCATTTTTTCACTTCCTTTCCGTTTGCTATTGACATTCTGCACGACATGATTTAGACTTATAATTAGCCAATAGATTTGTTTTCTATTTTAGACTAACATAATCCCAAACTATTGTCAAGACTAATTTATAATATAAATTTCTATAAATCTATTTCGAGGTGCAGTCATGTCTGATTTTCAGTGCAAATTTTATCTTCTGGACGGCGCGGAAACGCTGGAGTGCAAAGATGGTAATGCAGAGTATGTCGCAAAAATAGCAGACCGTCCGTTTCCGGACAGCCTGCTGTCGTTCGTATATTATGACGTGAATCAATGGGAACCGCGTTTCCATGAAGCGGAGCGCTCCCTGATAAAGTTTTACCAGACACGGGACACAAAGTGCCTGAAGCCAGTACAAGAACTTCTGGATGATTTCAAGGACGAGCATCCGTATTTTTTCTACCTGTGGCTGGATTGGAGCAATAGATTAAAACAGGCGACACCGGATTGCAAAAATCCCACAAGGCTTTTGCCGCACAAGGAATTAGCGCACGTCCCAAGCAACCTTGCGACCATGCAGCAGCAAATTTTGCGCCTGTTCCAGACGGTTCTGGACGCAAGCATCACAGACGTGGACTTTTCTATTCGAGTGCAGGCGTATGAGCAGGCGCCGTCCTTGCAGAAATTCGACTTCCAGCCGATGAAGATTTCGTTCGAGTTTGTAGAGGAGAAACAGTTCGCTGAGGTGCTATATCCACAAAATATGTACGACCTGATCGACTTTTCTCTGCGCGAGTGTATCCGGCAAAGGATTGCGATGCGCACCTGCAAAAACTGCGGCAAATATTTTGCGCTCACGGTTCATGGCAGCACGGAATATTGCAGCCGCGTGTTCGACAGCCGCGGCCGCACCTGCAAAGAGGTCGGCGCAATGCGGCAGTATCTGCAAAGCCACGCGCAGGACGAGCTGCTGAAAATTTATCGCCGCGAGTACAAGCGCCGCTTCGCATGGATCCGTGCGGGCAAAATCTCTCAGGAAGCGTTCTCGGCTTGGAGCAAGGAAGCGCAGAAGGAAAAGGAGAAGTGTGAGGCAGGGGAAATCTCACAGGGGGAATTTGCACAGTGGTTAAAACGGTAAATCCATATTATTTTTTTTGAAAAGGCTTGCGCAAAGAATACATTTGTAGTACGATGGTAAATAAAGGGGTGATGCTATTTGGATGAACCGCGTTTAGAAATTCCAGTAAAAAAATACATTGGTGAATCTGCCGTCATTTCCATGCGATTGCCACGCGACATGCTACAGGAAATTGACACGATTGCGGCCGATACAGGTCGGACAAGAAATGAAGTTTTAACACTCTGCATGGAGTTTGCATTAAATCATCTTGATAGAGGTTCCAAATAAAACCGAAAGAGGGAGAAAAATGGCGATTATCAAGTGCAAGATGTGCGGCGGCGATTTAAACGTCGAAGAGAACAGCCAGATCGCAGTCTGTGAATACTGCGGGACGCAGCAGACGGTTCCGAAGCAGGACAACGAGAAAAAACTGACACTGTTTGCGCGTGCAAACCGGCTGCGCTTTGCCTGCGAATTTGACAAGGCGGCGGGCGTTTATGAGTCCATCGTGGCGGAATTCCCGGAGGAAGCGGAGGCCTATTGGGGGCTGGTGCTTTGCAAATACGGTATTGAATATGTTGACGATCCGGCGACGGGTAAAAAAATTCCGACCTGCCACCGGTCGAGCTTTGACAGTGTGCTGGAAGACGCGAACTTTGAACTGGTCATGGAATATTCTGACGTAGTCACGCGGAAGCTTTATCGCGAGGAAGCCAAAGCCATTGAGGAATTGCGTCGCGGCATCATCGAGGTTTCCAGCCGTGAAGAACCATATGACATTTTCATCTGCTATAAAGAGACAGACGAAACCGGTCAGCGGACGCTCGATTCCGTTCTGGCGCAGGACTTATATGATGCATTGACAGAAAAAGGCTACCGGGTATTCTTCTCTCGCATCACGCTGGAGGATAAGCTCGGGCAGGAGTACGAGCCATATATCTTTGCTGCGCTCAATTCCGCGCGCGTGATGCTGGCTGTCGGCACAGACTACGAGTATTATAACGCCCCATGGGTCAAGAACGAGTGGAGCCGGTATTTGCAGCTCATCGCCGCCGGGCAGAAAAAATCTCTCATCCCATGCTATAAAAATATAGATGTCTATGATATGCCGAAGGAGTTCGCAAAATTACAGGCGCAGGATCTCGGCAAGGTCGGCGCAACGCAGGATCTGCTGCGCGGGATTGAGAAGCTGCTGGGTAAAACAAGCGAGTCTGCGATTCTGCAGCAGCCCGCTCCGATACCGGGCGCTGCTGCGCCGAATGTTGATTCGCTTCTTCGCCGCGGCAATCTGTTTTTGGAGGACAGTGACTGGACAAACGCAAAAAACTACTTCGATAAGGTTCTGGACATCGTACCGGAGTGCGGTGCGGCGTATCTGGGGAAATTTCTTGCTGAAAAGAAAGCAAAAACGGTCTCGTCGTTTGCAAAGCGCTATGCGGAGGACATTGCGGCCCACGCACCAGAACGGACTCGACAGGATGCTTGCAAAGCGGATGAGACATTCATCGATGCCTGTCTCAATAAGTATCAGGTACCGGAATTTTTGGATGCGCGTGAAATCCGGTCTTTACTACGCTTCGATCTTACGTATCCTGCCGGACTTGCAGACTATTATCACGACTGCTTCCTTCGCACAGCGCAGATGCTTGGCAGCGAAAAGGACTTTGTCCGTGCTGAAAAGTATGCTGACGCGGATGTGCAGACGCAATGCGAGCTGCTGCGCAGCAAAATCCTGAACGATCTTCATGCACAGCAGCAGTCCGCGGAGCAGGAGGAAGCCGGCGAAAAGCAGCGCGTCACGGAAGCCTATCATACATTTTTAAAAGAAACCGAATCAACGCTCGCCGCACGGCAGAAGGAAGCGCTTGAAAAGAAGAAAGCGCATGAGGAGCTCGCAGAACGGCTGCGGTTGGAACGGAAAAAGCACGAAAAAGCGGCTGCTATTGAACGTGAAAAACAGGAAAAGCTGAGAAAGATTGCCGAGCAGGAAGCAAAGAAAAAGGTCGCAAAGGCAAAAAAGCTCACGATCATCTGTGCTGCAGCAGCTGCTGCTGTCATTGCGGTGGTGTTAATCGTCACTCAAGTCATCATTCCATCTTCAAACTATTCCAAGGCCGAAGAAATGCTGGCAGCAGGAGAGTACGACGGCGCAATCGAAGCGTTTACAGCGTTAGGCGATTACAAGGACGCGGCAGAGAGAATCACGCAAATCGAAGAACAGCAGGAAAACGAGCGTCTTGCCAGAGAAGCAGCCGAAGAAGAGGCCAGAAACGCACAGGCATATGCTGATGCGGAAGCGTTGCTGGCAAGTGGGGATTACGACGGCGCCGCAGAGGCGTTCGAAGCGCTTGACGGATATAAAGACGCGGCAGAGCGTGCGCGGGATTGCCCGTACATGGAAGCCGAGCAGCTTCAGGCACAGGGAAATACCGCAGAAGCCGCCATTGCGTTTGAAAAAATTGCCGGATATAAGGATGCGCGGGAACGCAGTCTTGCGTTGTGGGACACCATAGCTGTACGGGTACCACTGGCAGCAGGGTGGTCACACACTGCTGCGCTAAAAACGGACGGAACCGTAATTGCCGTAGGTGGTAACGACGACGGCCAATGCGATGTTTCCGATTGGACAGATATTGTGGCGATCAGCGCGAGAAGCTCTCAAACAGTCGGCCTGAAAGCAGACGGAACTGTGGTCGCGGTTGGCGAAGGAAGCTATGGAACTTATGATAAATGTGCTATTTTTGATTGGACGGATATTGTGGCCATCAGTGCCGGAAACGATCATATAGTCGGACTAAAAGCGGACGGGACGGTAGTTGCTACAGGCAGGAACTCGAGCGGTCAATGCAATGTCTCCGACTGGACGGATATTGTGGCAATCAGCGCGGGAGGTTGGTATACGGTCGGCTTAAAGGCAGATGGAACCGTGCTTGCTGTGGGGGATAACTCATATGGTCAATGCGGCGTCACAGACTGGACAGGTATTGTAGCTATCTGTACTGGAGTTGCCGAGACAGTCGGCCTGAAGGCAGACGGAACTGTGGTCGCTGCGGATGATTATGGTGATCTAGGGCGGGATCTATCCGGCTGGACGAGCGTTGCGGCAATCAGCGCTGGACTCCGTTACATGGTCGGCCTGAAAGCAGATGGGACCGTGGTTGCGGCTGGGCTGAATGATCATGGTCAATGCGACGTTTCCGACTGGATGAATATTATAGCGATTAGTGCTGGGTACGATTATACGATCGGTCTGAAAACGGATGGCACTGTGGTTGCGGTAGGCGATAACGAATACGGTCAATGCAACGTTTCTGACTGGACGGATATCAAACTCCCCAACTGACGAAGAAAGAAGGACGAGAAGATGGCGATCATTAAATGTAAAATGTGCGGCGGGGATATTGAGATCTCTGCGGACAAGACCTTTGGGACGTGCGAATACTGCGGCAGCACGATGACTCTGCCGAAGGTAGACGATGAGCAGCGGGCGGCGGCGTTCAACCGCGGCAATCACTTCCGGCGCAGCGGCGAGTTTGACAAGGCGCTGGCCGTGTATGAGCGCATCGTGGCCGAGGACGACAACGACGCTGAGGCGCACTGGTGCTGTGCGCTGTGTCGGTTCGGCATTGAATATGTGGAGGACCCGGCGACGTATGAGTGGCTACCGACGTGCCACCGCGCGAGCTTCGACAGCTTTCTGGAGGATGTGGACTATCTGGCTGCGGTCGAGCATTCCGACGGCATTACCCGCCGCCAGTACCAGAAAGACGCAGCGAAAATCGCCGAGGTGCAGCGCGGCATTCTTGCCACGTCGCAGAATGAACAGCCGTTCGACGTCTTCCTCTGCTACAAGGAAACCGGCGAGGACGGCCAGCGTACGCGCGACAGCCTGATGGCGCAGGAGGTCTACTACGAGTTGACCGAGCAGGGCTATCGCGTGTTCTTCGCGCGTATCACGCTGGAAGATAAAGCAGGCACGGAATATGAGCCGTATATTTTCGCGGCGCTGAACTCTGCCAAAGTCATGGTCGTGATTGGCACGAAGCCGGAGCATTTTAACGCCGTCTGGGTCAAAAACGAATGGAGCCGCTTCCTGTCCATGATGAAAAAGGACAGAAGCAAGCTGCTTCTGCCGTGCTACCGCGATATGGATCCGTATGATCTGCCGGAGGCACTGTCTGTGCTGCAAAGCTATGATATGAGCAAGATCGGCTTCATGCAGGATCTGATCCGTGGCGTCAAAAAAGTGATCGACGCGGGCAAGCCGCAGGAGACTGCGAAAGAAACGGTCAAGGAGACCGTCGTGGTACATAACGAGGGCGGCAGCAACGTGCAGGCCCTGCTCGACCGCGGGCAGATGGCACTGGAAGACGGTGAGTGGACAAAGGCCGACGAGTTTTTTGAGCAGGTGCTCAATCAGGACGCAAAATGCGGCGCGGCGTATCTGGGGAAGTTTTTAGCCAGAGTGAAGTGTCGTTCAGCAAAAGCTTACGCAGATGCGTTTATCGGGAATGTAAAAGCCAATGTCCCCAGCAAGAAGAATGCCTATGCTTGCGAAGAAGATAAAGCCTTTTCCGCGTCATGTATGGAAAAATATACGGTGCCTGGAATTTTGAGCGAAAACGAGATCCGTCAGGCGCTGAAATTTGATTCGGGATTTTGCGTGACATCGGACTACTATGCAAAGGCCGCCGAAAATGCCCGCGCACAGCTGACTGCCGATAAAGACCTGATGCGCGCCGTAAAGTACGCCTCCGGCGAGGCCAAGACGATTGCCGAGAATCTCCCGCAGACGCTGGACACACTGCGGCGAGATGCGGAGCAGCGCGAAAAAGTTGAACGCGCCGCAATCACGGCAAACTATCGCGACTTCCTGACGAAAACCGAAGCCGAACTTGAAAAGGAGCACCCTCAGCGGCTGAAAGAGGCAGAGGACGCAAGGAAAGCAGAAATCTTCCGACGGCGCAAAGTAAAGGCCACAGCGAAAAAGGCCGGGATTCTGGCTGCTATTGTGGCTGGTATTGTGACTGCCGCAGTATTGTTTACTGTAAATGTTATTCTTCCGCCTGTGAACTATTCTAAGGCCGAAAAACTGCTGGCTGCGGGGGACGTGAAGAAAGCGGCCATTTCGTTTGGTAAGTGTGCTGGTTACCAAGACGCACGAGAGCGGAGCATGTCCCTGTGGGATACCATAGCTGATCGGAAAACGCTTGTAGCGAATGGAACTAGCATAATTGCGCTAAAAATAGATGGAACTGCAATTGGTTCAAGCGATATCAATGGCGACGAAGCGGATGTTTCCAACTGGACAGATATTGTGGCACTCAGCACAGGGCTGGCCCATACAGTTGGCCTGAAGTCAAACGGAACCGTAGTGGCCGTGGGCCAGAACCTGGAAGGCGAATGCGATATTTCCGATTGGACAGATATTGTGGCCATCAGCGCAGGGACGTGGAGCACGTTTGGACTGAAGGCGAACGGAACCGTAGTTGCAATCGGTTCTAATGAGTATGACGAATGTGACGTTTCCGATTGGACCGATATTGTAGCCATCAACGCAAGGACTTTCCGCACAGTCGGGCTGAAAGCAGATGGAACCGTAGTGGCTGTTGGATGGAGCAATGATGGCCAATGCGACGTTTCTGACTGGACCGACATTGTGGCCATCAGCACAGGGGACTTCCACACGGTCGGTCTGAGAGCAAACGGAACTGTGGTTGCTGTCGGCGACAACGAAGACGGCCAATGTGACGTTTCTGACTGGACCGACATTGTGGCCATCAGTGCAGGGTATCGCCACACAGTCGGTCTGAAAGCAGACGGAACCGTGGTTGCTGTAGGCAATAATGACTATGACCAATGCGACGTCTCTGATTGGACGGATATTGTCGCCATTGATGCCGGGTACTTTCATACAGTTGGCCTGAAAGCAGATGGAACCGTGGTTGCGGTAGACGATAACGAGTCTGGTCAATGCGACGTCTCCGGCTGGAAAGACATCAAACTCCCCAACTGATAGAGAAAGAAGGATGAGAAGATGGCGATCATTAAATGCAAAATGTGCGGCGGGGACATCGAAATCTCTGCGGACAAGACGTTTGGAACGTGCGAATACTGCGGCAGCACGATGACGCTGCCGAAGACGGACGACGACCAGCGGCTGAGCCTGTTCAACCGCGGCACGCATCTGCGGCGGAATGGCGAATTTGACAAGGCTGCGGCGATCTACGAGCGGCTGATCGGCGAAAACGATGCGGATGCCGAGGCGCACTGGAATCTGCTGCTCTGCCGGTACGGCATCGAGTATGTGCAGGATCCGGCCTCCGGCGAACGCATCCCGACTTGTCACCGCGCGAGCTTTGACAGCATTCTGAACGATGTGGACTATCAGGCCGCGCGCAAATACTCCGACGGTGTGGCACGGAGCCTGTACGAAAAAGAAGCGCAGCGCATTGCCGCGCTGCAAAAGGACATTCTGGCGATCTCGCAGAAGGAAACGCCGTTTGACGTGTTCATCTGTTATAAAGAGTCTGACGAGAACGGCAAACGGACAAAGGATTCCGCGCTGGCGCAGGACATTTATTATCAGCTCACCGACGCGGGCTATAAGGTCTTCTTCGCGCGCATCACGCTGGAAGATAAGCTCGGGCAGGAATACGAGCCGTACATCTTCGCCGCCCTGCACTCGGCCAAGGTCATGGTTGTGGTCGGCACGAAGCCGGAATATCTGAACGCCGTCTGGGTCAAAAATGAATGGAGCCGCTACCTTGCGCTCATGCGCACCGACCGCAGCCGTCTGCTCATCCCCTGCTACCGCGATATGGACCCGTATGACATGCCCGAAGAGCTCAGCATGCTGCAAAGTCAGGATATGGGCAAGATCGGTTTTATTCAAGACCTCATCCGGGGCGTCAAAAAGGTCGTGGACGCGGCAAAGCCGCAGGAGGCCGCGGCGGAGACGGTCAAAGAAACTGTTGTTGTACATAATGAGGGCGGCAGCAATGTGCAGGCGCTGCTCGACCGTGGGCAGATGGCGCTGGAAGACGGCGAGTGGGAAAAAGCCGATGAATTTTTCGAGCAGGTGCTCAACCAAGACGCAAAATGCGGCGCAGCGTATCTGGGGAAGTTCTTAGCCAGAGTGCAGTGTCGTTCGGCAAAGGTCTACGCAGACGCATATATCGAAGACGTGAAGGCCGAAGCTCCCAACGAAAAAAACGCGGATGCGTGTGGACCGGATGAGGCCTTTATCACGTCGTGCGTGGAAAAATATACAGTGCCCGGGATCCTGAGTGGGAATCAGATCCGTCAGATGCTGGAGTTTGATCTGGAATATTGTGAGGCATCGAGCCTTTACGCGCTGCGTGCAGAGGAAGCACGGGAGGAGTTTGCCGCCGACAAAGACCTGATGCGCGCGGTAAAATATGCTTCCAGCGAGGCCAAGACGATCACGGAGGATATTCCGCAGACGCTGGAGACGCTGCGGCGGGATGCGCAAAAGCGCGAGGACACGGAAAAAGCCAGAATCACAGCGGAGTACCGTAAATTCCTGACGGAAACTGAAGCAAGACTGGAAAAAGAGCACCCGCAGCGACTGAAAGAGGCGCAGGAGCAGAAAAAAGCGGCTGCAAAGACTAAAAGAACTACAACAATCGCACTCGGCGCGGCTACGGTTGTTATTGCAGTGGTGCTGCTCATCACTAAGGTCATCATTCCATCTTCAAACTATTCCAAGGCCGAAGAAATGCTAGCAGTAGGAGAGTACGACGGCGCAATCGAAGCGTTTACAGCGTTAGGCGATTACAAGGACGCGGCAGAGAGAATCACGCAAATCGAAGAACAGCAGGAAAACGAGCGTCTTGCCAGAGAAGCAGCCGAAGAGGAGGCCAGAAACGCACAGGCATATGCTGATGCGGAAGCGTTGCTTGCAAACGGAGATTACGACGGTGCTGCGGAGGCGTTCGAAGCGCTGGGCGGCTACCAGGACGCGGCAGCGCGTGCGCAAGACTGCCCGTACATAGAAGCCGAGCAGCTTCTGGCGCAGGGAAAAACCGCAGAAGCCTCCATTGCGTTTGGAAGAATTGCCGGATATAAGGATGCGCTGGAGCGGAGCTTTGCGCTGAGAGCTTCCAACGATCCTACAATTATTGCGGAAAGCGATCATATCGTTGCGCTGAAAGAGGACGGTACTGCAGTCGCCATCGGCAATAATGAGTATGGGCAATGCGATGTTGCCGACTGGACGAATCTTGTGGCAATCGATGCAGGATTCCTCTATACGGTCGGCCTGAAAGCGGATGGGACTGTGCTTGCTGCGGGCTATAACGATGATGGCCGATGCAATGTTTCTGATTGGACGGACATTACAGCGATTCGCGCTGGCAGCTATCACACGGTCGGCCTGAAAGCAGACGGAACGGTGGTCGCCGCGGGCAATAACAAGGATGGACAATGTGATGTTTCTGATTGGACAGATATTGTAGCAATCAAGGCAACATACAAACACACAGTCGGTCTGAAAGCGGATGGAACCGTGGTTGCTGTTGGTTTTAATGAATATGGTCAGTGCGACGTTTCAGATTGGACAGATATAATAGCAATTGATGCAGCGACTTTTCACACGGTCGGTCTGAAAGCGGATGGAACCGTCGTTGCCATAGGAAATAATGGCGATGGGCAATGCAATGTCTCCGATTGGAAAGATATCGTTGCGGTGAACGCTGGCGGGTGGGATACCGTCGGCCTGAAAGCAGACGGCACCGTGGTCGTTGTTGGCGGTAACGTCGATGACAAGTGTAATGCTTCCAGCTGGACGAACATCAAACTCCCAAACAAATAAGAGGGGGATATATATGGCTTGGTGGGATAAACATTCTGAGATTCCATATCAAAGCAAAAATTTTCAGAAAATAATTAACTTCTATCTATTTAACTGCCCTGTGATTTTTCCACAAAAGAAAAGTAGCAAACGAGTGTCTCAACGAGGGTTATCTTTTGAAGAAAGAGGTATTACGGACAGCCGTTTGAGGAAACTGCTATCTGAAATGAAGAACGCAAGTGCCTCTGGAGCGCTAATGTACCGAGCAGTAGATGTAGCTCAAAGTGATAATTTCACACAAATAGAGCAAAGCTACAACGCGGATGATTTGAATTTTGAAATGGTATTATTCATTGAGAATTCAGGCCTCAAAAAGACAAAGACTATTTTTTATGCTATTCGCAATGCTCTCGCGCATGGTTCTTTTTCGGTTTCAGGAACTGGGCAAAAAAGAATATATTGTCTTGAGAATAGAAAGGACAATATGCTAAAGGCGAGAATCAGGCTCCGCGAAAAAACACTATTAAAATGGATTGAATTGGTTGAAAAACCTGAGTCGTGGAAAAAGCAGAAAAGCAAGAAAAAATCCAAAGAAAAAATACTTGCACTTGCTTGAAAAGAGGTACATATATGTCCAAATTTGTGATTGAATGTCCCAACTGTGGGAAATTTGCGGAGGCCAAGACAGGCTTTTTTGCGCGGAAGAAGATCGACTGCGCGTGCGGCTATACGATCAACGTGCGCACGGACAAACTGGCAGGGCGGGAGTGTCCACACTGTGGGAACATGGTCGTGTTCGACCAGTCCAAGGGCGAAAAGGCACTTTGCCCGGTCTGCCATGAGCCGATCAACACGCTGGCGGAGCAGTCCAACACTGTGGAGTTTTCCTGCGCGCAGTGCGGTATTCGCCTGCGTACCAGCAAGGCTGCCGCGACCTACACCTGCCCGGTCTGCGACTGTGTCAATGACGTTGCCGAGCGGGTCGCGACCGAGAAGATCAAAAAGGACGGCCTTGCCAGCATCATCAAATATGAGGGTGACAACGAAACGCTTGTCTGGAAGCACCCGATCGAGGACTTCAACTTCGGTTCGCAGCTGATCGTCCACGAAAGCCAGGAGGCCATTTTCTTCCGCGACGGACAGGCGCTCGACCTCTTTGGCGCGGGGCGCTACACGCTGCAAACACAGCAGCTGCCGCTGCTGGAGAAGATCTACAAGCTCCCGACCGACACCGAGGGCACGTTCCATTCCGAGGTCTACTTTGTCAACCTCGCCACGCAGATGGGCGTCAAGTGGGGCACGGACAGCAAGGTGCGTCTGTTTGACCCTGCCTCCGGCTTACATATCGAGATCGGCGCGTCGGGCGAATTTAATATTCGCGTGACCGATTCGCGCAAGCTGTTACTCAAGGTTGTCGGCACGACGGGCGGGCTTGGGCAGGAGCAGCTGCTCGGCATCGGAAACGGCAAGGGCTTCTTCCGTTCGATGGTCATGACGCAGGTCAAGAGCTACCTCGCGCAGACGATCAAGGAAAATGCGATCAACATTCTGGAGATCGACGAGCACCTCATGGCACTCTCTGGTGCGCTGCGCGAGCGGATCAATGCCGCGCTGGACGAGTACGGTCTCACGATGCCGGAGTTCTACGTCAGCCGCATCGTAACGCCGGACGACGACCCCAATTTCCGCCGCATGAAGGAGCAGTACGCCGAGCAGTATCTGCTCGTCCGGCAGGAGAACATCCGCAAGGCTGAG
>ENA-OPSV01002066-OPSV01002066.1-human-gut-metagenome-genome-assembly--contig:-NODE-2066-length-12503-cov-4.871787_pt1 | contig 12503 bp, 16 predicted proteins | sample MGYA00241460_ERZ501912 | MGnify/ENA primary metagenome ERZ501912 (study PRJEB25962, sample SAMEA2042402) | human gut metagenome | biome: human gut; feature: human-associated habitat; material: faeces...
CCGCCACAGGCGGCAAAAATAACATTCAACACCTTATTTACTGGTTTTCATGCCCGTTTGGGACATTTGTCACACCTAATGCCGATAAATATTTGTAACTTTGCGTATGACAAGAACGGAAACCTTGTATATGTGAACACCAACCGGGTTATGACTGACGGACATAGGGACAACAGCGTCGGAGAGCGTAAGCTCATCTGGGATGAGGAGAATCGTCTGCTTGCAGTTGACGACAACGGTTTTGTATCAAATTACTGGTACGACGCCGACGGAGAGCGTACAGTCAAGACTTCGGGCGAAAGCGATCAGGTCTATGTCAACGGTGTATTCTCCGGTGGCTCGACCAACACAGCTAAATTCTCGCTTTATGTCAGTCCGTACCTCGTGGCCAATCAAGGCGGTCGTTACACCAAGCATATCTACGCCGGTTCACAGAGAATCGTGTCGAAGGTAGGCGATTTCGCCTCCTACGGTTCTGACCCGCGTCGTATAGAGTATGCCGGAGCCAACACCGACGGTCTTTCAGTTGATTACAAAGCGAAGTATGCTGCCCAGCAGCAGGTAATCAAGGACAACTACAAGTTCTTCGATGTACCATACAACGGCACTGACAACGACAACTATGCCGACGGTGAAGGATTCTGTTGCAACGACGGTTCAATGGAGGCGGCGGTTGCTCAGGCACGGAAGGCTCAGACCCGCGCGGTTGCTCGGTCGTTCAAAGACCCCGACAACTACGAGAACTTGCAGTTCTTCTATCATCCCGACCACCTCGGTAGCTCCAGCTTTATCACCAACCTTGACGGTGAAGTGGTGCAGCACATCGAGTATGTTCCCTTCGGCGAGGTCTTCATCGAGGAGCGCAACAACGTATGGAACACGCCTTATCTCTTCAACGCGAAAGAGTTTGACGAGGAGACTGGTATGTACTACTACGGTGCCCGTTACTATGACCCGCGTCTCAGCCTGTGGATGTCAACGGATCCAATGCAAGAAAAATATAGTGGGTACAGTACATATACATATTGTTATAACAATCCAATTATATTTATCGATGTATTTGGCCTCGAAGGTGAAGGTTCGTCATATTGGCAGATTCCTCGATTTTCGAAAGGAAGTTATGGCAGTAATTGGTTCTATAACAGTCTAACATTTCTTAATAATGTAAGTGCTGATATACTTAATACTGGAGTGGATATTATTAACTCTCCAATCATTATCAGTCAAATAGCTTACAACGAAGGAGGAGAAGGACTAATTAATGAAGTAAAAGCCGAAGCATCTGCAATAGGGACATTCTTTCAAAACCAGTATACATATGCAACTCAAACTCCTTTTAAACAACAATTTTGGGATACTGTTGATGGTTTCTCAAATCCAGAGAATTGGGAAAGTAGCGTTGCTTTTGGTGTTAGCCTTTATTTCGGTGGCTCATTTTCAAATGCCAGTAAAGGAATTTGTAATGGAAGCCGAGTCGCTATCGGAACATCTTCTATTACCGGGAGGGGGTTCAAGTCTTTTGATGCATTCAAGAGAGCTATGGGTCCAGCTGGAGAAGGTCAAGCGTGGCATCATATTGTAAAACAAACTCCAAGCAATGTTTCAAGATTTGGGGCGGAGGCAATCCATAACACCTCAAATCTGGTGAAACTTCCTCATGGTAAGGGTTCGCTCCACAATAAAATAACTGGCTACTATAATTCCAAACAACCATTTACTGGAGGAATGACTGTCCGAAAATGGTTGAGTACACAATCGTATGAACAACAATATGAGTTTGGTGTTCAAGTTATGAAAAAATTTGGCTGGAAAGAATGAAACAAATTCAAGATATCCAATCTGCCTTATCATCCTTTAAGGTTGCAGCGGCTACCCAGGCCGCTGCAACAGAGGAGGGAGACAATAAAAAAGGCAATAAAGCTTTCAATCAGATTATTCGAATTATCAAATATCTCAAGGGTATAGATAAGTTGACTGAGTTAGAGGCTTATTTGTATGATTCCAACGTTGGGGTCAGAATGTTTGCCGCATACGGCCTATTACAAGTAGCTCCAGAACTTGTAATTCCAGTATTCAAAGAAATTGCGCAACGAGACGATATCCATTCTCTAACCGCAAAAATGACCCTTAAGCAGTGGGAAGAAAAGAAATTGGCATTTCCTTTCTAATAAAATCAAATTTCAACTGATTACACTGCTCAAAACATCCGTTCTATTAATTTATCCCTGCTAACTTTTTATAGCAGGGATAAATTTTATCTTTAATCGTGACGATGAACTTTTCCTCCAATTGCCATACCCTCGCTAATCGTTGATATAAACACGAGAGTGTCTTGAAGCAAAATGATTATTCAGGTAATAAATTGCCAATATTATCTACTACACAATAGGATACACGCTTATATTGTGGTTCTATTATTTATTGGTCGCTGACGTTCATTGATTCAATAAAGATATTTCCGATATTCTCGACATAAACACGGTTTAGGTCAAGAATGTTGTTTACTCGGCCTCCGACTATGCGGCTCATGAAGTTCTGCTCCAGCTGCATCAGTTCACCTACGTTTGATGTGAACTGGTCGTAATGTTTGGAGCCTTGAATGAATAGATTGAAGATTGCCTGTGACGGGTTTTCAACACCGTAGTTGTCCCTCAAATCATCGCGTACCCGCTCAAATGGGGTCTTTTATCACCAACTGATTTATTGAAACCTAATTAGAATCAAAGTTCATGGATTCAATAAAGATATTTCCGATATTCTCGACATAGACACGGTTTCGGTCGAGAATGTTGTTTATTCGGCCTCCGACTATGCGGCTCATAAAGTCCTGCTCCAGCTGCATCAGTTCACCTACGTTTGATGTGAATTGGTCGTAATGCTTGGAGCCTTGAATGAATAGATTGAAGATTGCCTGTGACGGGTTTTCGACACCGTAGTTGTCTCGCAAATCATCGCGGACACGCTCAAACGGGGTCTTGTATTTGTTATAGAAATCAGTAACGGTGGACTTGGCTAATTTTTCTCTCTCATCATCCGAGAGTGCGAACACCGGGAAGAACAGTTCGTCGAGGATATTTGCGAAAAGAGTCTTTTTGTTCTTGAAATAGTATGCGATAGCACCCCTTGTCTGCTTGATTACCTTTTCAATATCGGAAATCGCGATAGCGTCCCAACTGCCGGTAGCAACCAGCGGATAACACTTTCTAAGTATATCCGACCTATTTCTTAACGATTGTTCCCGATGTTTCGACATTACGCAAAAAGGGTATGGAGAAGCGTCGTATCTAACACGAGGGTTGTTGTGGAAGACTAATAAGAAAATATGGCGCAACCTCATACCTGTCTGACGTATGGAGCCATGTATCACATCTATCTGTCGCATTACTAAAGGCTTGATTTCAGATTATAAAGAGCAACTGAAACTCCACCAAAACACATTATTGTTTGGTGGAGTTTTAATCATCTAACGTATAATACCGCGTATTCCATCATGCGGCGTTGATGTAGCTGTTTATGAAATTTGCCTTTGTAGCGGCAATGGGAGGTGTAGGACTTGAAGATGTCTCGGTTGCCGGATTTCAATTTTTTGAGTACGCTGGACTTATTGACAACGCCGGGACCACAGTTGTAGGCAAGTGCGCCGAGAAGAACTGAGTCTTTACCGTATTGGGAGTAGAGAGCGCAGAACTTGGCGAGGTCTTTGCGAAGCAGTGCGTCGGCTTGTGCCTCGGTTAGCTGACAGCCTCGGCGGTAGGGTTCGCCCGGCTGGACTTGATGACCATATCCGACATAGGGCCAATGGCGGGGCTTATGGAGCGTCTCAAACTTCTTGATTATCAGAACTGCCCGCTCAAAGAGCGGCAGTTCCATAATGCTTCGTTTTGCGGCGAAGGCCGGCGTAGTGACCGCGAGGGTCACTAACGCCATGAGGAATATCAGTAGTTTCTTCATAAGCCTATGGGTGTTATGGTTCCGGGATTGACGGGGTTGATAGTTCCGGGTGTTTTGCCGCCATCGTCGCCGCTGTCTTTGCTATTGAACTCAAAGGTCTGCTGCCACGGGGTCGACCCAAAGTTGTCTTCGATCCATATCCCAAATTTCACTGCCTCGGAAGATTGGGCGGTGTAGTTGAGGCGGAAGGTCTTGCTTTCGAGAAGCACACGGTCGTTGTTTACCAGCACCGGGCCATCCACGAGTTTGAGAGTGCCTTCGCCGTCATACTGGAAGTAGCGGATTGTGTAGAGGGTGTTAGCGTAGTTCCCTTCGGGCTTGATCTCGAAGCGCAGTTCTACTGTCTGCCCCTTGGTGATTTTGTCGCCGTAGGGCATGACTTCCACGGTGAAGGGATAGGACTGCTGCACGTCGAGGTCGTCGGAACATGAAGTCAGAGCGAGGACAAGAGTGAAGAGGATTGCCCAGAACCCGAAGAACTGGGCGGGAGTGAGGCGCGTTGCGCCGATTTTATTCAGAATTGTATTCATTGTTTTTCAGAGTTTTAATTTTGAATTGTTAGAAATTTTTGATTGGGTAGCCACAAGAAACTCGTTCAGGTCCTTGTGGTCGGGATAGAGTGCTGATTTGTCCATTACTCTGTCGCCCAACTCCCTGCGGAGTCTGGCGAGGGCGGATCGCCCAGCCTCGTCATTGTCGAGGTAACAGGCGATTACGGAATAGTCCGGGAGGATTGTCAGGGCTTTGCCAACATTGGCAACGGAGTTGAGGACAACCGAATCGAAACCATCATTGAGACCGAGCCTTTCCGCTGAAAGGAAGTCGATGAACCCTTCAAACACGTTGCATCGGGCGTTACCCTCTGATATGTGGGTTATGTGCTTGGGCGGGTATGACCCCTTAAAGAAACTGTTGCGCAACTCAAAACCATGTGCGCTGTTCTCAAAGCCTATGGCATAATAGTCTTTACTATGAAGTCGGTAATTGACCTGCACACACCACCGTTGGGCGATGTTCCGGGGAATACCTCTGTCAGCGAGGTATTTCAGCAATGCCGACGATTCCAGTTTTGAGACCTTCAAGTTCTCAAAGGTCGGCTGTTCGATGAACGGCGCAGGCTTATATGGCTTTACGATTGGCAGCTTCATTTTCTCGGCAATATATTCAGCCTGTCGGATGAAGTCGCCGGAATTGCATAACTCCCCTGCAAGTGTGAAGATGTCACCACCTGCTCCGCTACCAAAATCGAACCATACACCCTTACGGGGATTGACATGGAACGATGGCTTACGCTCACTTCGACATGGGGAGTAAAACCATAGACCTTTGCTGTCGCGTCCGGTAGGCTGATAGCCCAACTGATTGAGGAACTCGACAAGCGAGATTTTCTTGATGTCGTCGATGTTCATAGGCGCATCTTCCGTTTGGGTTTGTCAGGTTCCTGTTCCTGCTCCTGCTTGGGCGGCTCCGCCTTCTGCTCCTGTTGCACGTTCTTTTTATCGAAGTAGCCCATCTGCCCTGCGATGTAGTGATTCAACTCCGACATACTGCACGAGCCGGTCAGCTCATAAGCAAGGTCATAGATACTCCCGTAAGCACCGGATTTTGTATCTCGCCATTGGTTTGTCTCGGTGTTGATTACCATTGTCGGCTCACCCTTCGGGTCATACGGAGCGTTGTAGATGCGCAGATTGCCGTCGGCTGCCATAGGATGTTCCTGACCCAACGCCTTCATAAAGTCAGTGAGTTTCACCTTCTTTATGTCAAAGCCACCTGTAACAGGCTCATGCGAATGGCGAGCCATAGCTGAAAGTTCTTTGCCCTGCTCATACTCGTTCATGTATTTGAGTATGAAATCACGTGGATCTGTGTAGAGATTCGGATTCATCTTTAGGGCTGCAAGGTCGATGATGTCGCCGCTTTGGTCAGTGGCGTGGTCATACCATCGGTTTGTTTTGATATCAACCACCAGCATCGGCTCCGGGTCGTCGCGTTGCGGTGCATAATAGAGCTTCATGTCCCCAAAAGCCTTGACCGGCTTTTCGCCGAGAGCCGCCATGAACTCCGTAAGCGGTATGTTTGGGATGTCTTTTCTGATGTACCTCATAGTCTAAAACTGATATTTGAGGTGAACACCATACTGGAACAGGAAATGTCCGGTGTCGTTGCCGAATACAAACCGCTCCTTGATGTGTGCGCCGAGCGCCACATGATCCGAGAGATAAAAATCTGCCGAGAGGGTTACGGCGCCGCCATAGATGAAAGCGTCCTTTGCCTGAATGGTCGAGCCGTCGGGTAACAGTTGCTTGCCCCAGTTGACCGTCTCATATCCGGCGAGTGCCGACACACCACCGTAGAGGTGGAAGGTCTGCGAGTAGTCGCTGACAATGCGAAGGTTGTAGCCGACCTCTCCTGTAAACTGTGCCACCGGGATACGTCCCTTCTCACCGTAGGGCTTATAGGTCTGGAGGTATTCGCCACCGAAAAACCATGTGTTAGCATTGTTGCCCTTGATGACTGAATAGAATATGCCGAGATTGTAGCCGCAGTTGCGGGAATTGCCGGTATAAAAACCATTTACCATATCTGCACGTATCTCAACCGCCGACATTCCGGGGAGATTCCGCTGGGCGAATGCCTCCCCTCCACAGAGGGAAAGCACCGCCACAGCGAAGATTGAAAGAATCTTCTTCATGGGCTTTTAGATTATTGGATTGATAACTCGTCAATTACATTGGCTCTCACGATGTCCTCGTTATCGACCACAAAGGACTGATGGCGACCGCCTTCTTTCTCGGCAATCTCAATAACGAGCTGCTTGTCATCAGGGATAGTGAATTTCTCCAAAGCGAAGACCGTTCTTTCGGAGGTCTTGCCGTGTACCACCGTCACATAGTTCTGGGCGCGGAGCGGTTCGAGTACCTGCTCCTGCATGGCGGTTCGTTTGATAACCTTCTTATCCACAATCTTGAAGCTGACATAATCAATATCAAAGGCGATATTGCTTGTATTCTTCAATTCGGTGTGAAAGTAGAGAAGCCCATTGTTTGTATAGATGGATTTCAGAAAGAACTGCACTCCAAAACGCTTTGAGCCGATATGCTTTATCTCACGCTTATTCTGCTTGTAGATGCTCTTCATAATCAGTTTGACAAGCATCGGGGATTCGTCGCCGAGACGCTGGAGGTATATCTCCTGCGCGTTGTTCGGACGGTTCACAGCCTCGCCGTCATGGAGAAAATCGGTCATCTCAATGCTCAGAAGCAGAGGCTCTTTCGCAAATTTGACATTGAACGTGTAGTAGCTCCCATCATCGGTGATTACTGACAGATTCGTTTCGGTTTTGAAACGCTTAAACGCTGATTTAACGCGAAGTACATTCTTCGCTCCATCAGCGAGACCTGCCACAAGGTTTTCGTTTCCGAGGTCCACATAAATTATCTCCGCAGGGAAGATAATATGCGTGGTTTTCTCGTAGCAGACCTCCAGTGCGTGGGGCGGAATCATACGGTCGAAACCGACCTTTCGGGTCAGACCGTCGAACTTGTCGCCGTCGGTGTAGTTGGCTCCGTACACGTTCATATCGTGTTCGGCTACCTGAGTGGCGACCTGTTCAGTGTCAGAAGACACGTTTTTATCGGTGTTATTGGTTGCCTTGTCTTTAGCGAAGGCGGGGGTTGCCATGCCGAGGACGGCGATGGCTGACATAATAAATGTTTTCAGTTTCATAAAAATTTACGTTGGATTTTGTGGTTTTTAATTGTTTTCGGGCTGGTAAAGCATCACCCTGTACCCGGATTTAAGATGCACCTTGACAGTACGCATCTTCTTTGTGAGGTACTGGCTCACACCGTTGATGAGGCCTCGACCCACATCGGACGCAATCTGCGCTCCGGCATCGGTGGAGATATTTATCGAGCTGCCCATCGTTGATCCCATATTGGCACCAATCTCGTGCAGCGCGTCGGTCTCCATTGAGTTGGGGATGTTGATACCCTCCTGACCGTCTGAATCATAGACTTCCAGCTCAACATCATAAATTGAGCCGCTTGTTTCAACCGATGTAATCTCAATCTCCAGACGCTCGTCCTGCAATCGGGTGGCTCCTACTACCGTGGTATTTCGGGGTATAAGCCTGTTGCCTATCCACATCGGTTCGGTAGTCCTTAGCTTGACCGACTGCCCGTTGGTGACGGACTGGTCCCCGGCTATGACGGCGGCAATCGTATTCTTGCCGACAGACCGTTTCATACCCACCGAGGTGTTGAAGCCTCGCTCGTTTGTGGCGGCACTCAATGTCGATACCACATTGTGGGTCACATTCTGAACCGGCTGCACGTTACGTTTGCCCTTCTCGTCGGACTGAGGCGGAGCCTGAAAATTGCCATTGCCATTGCCCATATACTGTGCTGCAAGCTGATACGACCTTTCGAGTAGTTCCATCTCGTTGGGTTGCTGAGTCTGCTGCTGAGCGATGGAGTTCTGCATCTCCAGTTCATCAATCCGGGCTTGTAACTCCGCTACCTGTTCGGTCTGGCTGTAATCAGGAACATAGAAGTCCTGCAAAGAAGCCTGAGCCTGCTGATAGGCGTTAGCCGAGTTCTGGATTTCGTCAGGAACAGCGGGTTCTGCCGGGGCGGTCACGGTGTCGAGCTGGAGAGTAACTGCATTGATGGTGCTGTCACTCTGCGCCTTTTCCTTCTGCATATCCTCCTGTTCGTAGGCGGCAATCTTGGTCTTGGGCATACCTTCGGAAGTCTGGTTAGGGAGTTCCATGTTTGCCTTTCCCTTTTCTTTTTCCTCCCCGCCACTTGGGGCGAAGATAAGCCATAGACAGACAAGGCACGAGAGGGTCAGCAGCGTATAGACCGCCAGTCTTTTCAGTCGCTCACGTTCAGCCGGGGTCTTGGGCGTTAGCTTCGCTTTGAGGTCATCGAGGAACTTCATACTCAATTATTTTAGGTGAGACATTGGGATTGTCATTGGTAGGAAGTTCCAACTGACGGATATGCTCAACTTCGATAGCCTGCCGAGCATGACCGGCTCCCATCTTGTAGCAGGCGTGACCGAACACGAAGAAGGCAATCAGGATGAAAGCCGAGAGAAGCACGGTCACGACCGTTAGGCGTTGCTTGTGGGGCATATCGTCGCAGACCTTTTTCAGCCACTCTCTGATTTTCCCTTTCGGGCCGTGCCACACCTTATTATATAAGGGTGACACGAGGTTTTGAATTTTCTGTTTTATACTCATTGGGATAAAGTACGTTTTGTAGTTATCAAATCTTTGTTTTCAAGAATCGTCAGACCTTCGATCATGAAGCCGTTGGGGTTGTCATCAGAACGTGAGGTATTCACCAACCGACATTGCGTTATCAGCGACCTTTCGGTCACGTTGCTCTGGCGGATAATCATCTGCCGGGCGTAGGTCCTGACCTGATAGGGATAGTCGTTGAAATCGGCGACAATGCTGTCCACCTGAAGCACCTGCGTTATGTTACCGGCTATTATTCGGTTATAGTAGCCTTTCTCCACATAGTCGGAGTAGTAGTTGTAGGCACTTTTGTCGGCCAGTGACATGGCGCGGTTGATGTTGTGTTCAATCGCCGACTTGTCGGGCGACAGAGTGAAGAACAGTTCGTGGAAGCGTCGCACGTGTTCACGTGCCTCCGCCGGGCGGTTCTGCTCCATGTCCTGAGACAAGGCAAGCATCAGGGACTTGCCATTGTCAAGAACATAGATTTTCTCGCGCTGCTTTTCGGCAAAATTCAGCGACAGCACCACCGAGCCGATTGCGATGAAGGCGCAGAGCGATACCATGACTATGCCGAACAGCCTTATCTGCCGAAAAGAGGTTTCGATGTTTTTTAATGACTTAAATTCCATTTGAATACTATTTTAAGAGTTTTCCTGCTCGACCTGCCACGTTTCCTGCCACACCTCCGGCGATGCTGCCGGCCCATGAGCCTCCCGTCATGGCGGTATTGTTGATCGAGCGGTTGTAGCTGCCCATGCCTCCGGCCTGAATAATCCAGCCCGCTACGGTCGGAATTGTGAAGTAGCCGATGATGCCGATGATCATGAAAATCGTGTAAGCTGTGTTGCTCCCGTCGAGGTCAACATTCGGATTATTAGTCAGTTCCGAAATGTCGTTCTGCAACATCAGCACTTGGATTTTGGCGAGGATTGTGGAGAATAAATCAGCCACAGGCAACCAAAGATAGGTCTGAATGTATCGGCATATCCATTGGACAAGGGTGTTCTGGAATCCGTCCCAGACGGATATGGCAAAGGCTATCGGTCCCAGTATCGCCAGCACCACGAGAAAGAATGTTCGGATTGTGTCTATCGTAAGGGATGCGGCTTGAAAGAGCATCTCCAATAATTCACGGAAGAAGTTCTGGATAGCTTTTTTGACCTTATACATACCCCTTTCGATATACATTCCGGCGGCGGTGCCTATCTCCGTCACGCCGAGTTCATCAATCTGACGGTCAAACTCGGCATCATCAACGAGGTAGGCGGTGGACGGGTCGTTCATCATCTGCTCGTATTCCAGTCTGTCTTTTTCCTCCCGGTATTTCTGCATGTCGAGTGTCTGCCCTTCGAGCATCGAGGCGGTTCCCTGAACGATGGGTGACATTACCGAGTTGATGGTGCCGAGCACTACCGAGGGAAAGAACATAATGCAGAAACCGATGACGAATGGGCGGAGCAGCGGGAACACATCTATCGGTTCGGCTCTCGCCAGCGACTGCCAGATGCGGTAAGCCACATAGAACAGGGCGCCGAGACCGGCTATGCCCTGGGCCACTCCAGCCATGTCGCCGCACAGAGGCATCATCTCGTCATAGAGAGACCGGAGTATGGAGTGGAGGTTTGAAAAATCTATCGCGCAAAGCATAGGCGTTACCAGTATTTTTCAGAACCGTCACCGTAGAGGCTCACGACCCTCTGGGTGTCCGCCTTCTTCTTGGCGCGGAGATACGATACCGAGATATTCTTGTTGGTGAAATAAGCCGTCAGGTTCTTCAGACGCTTCATCTCCTTGTGGCAACTGTCCACAATGTCCATGCGATCCTTGTCAGTCATCGAGAGCGTAGTGATGTTGACCACCTGTTTCAAGTCGCCCAGTACGCCGTTGGCTTCTTCGAGGATACGGGTGTAGCCGGAGGCGATTGCGGAAAGTTCCGCGCTCGTGAAATTGGGGTCTGTCAGCATCTTCTTGAAGTTGTTGACGTAATAACCGGATATATCGCCGAGCATCAGGACTGTCTGCTGCACCTTTCGGGCGTCGCGTACCAGATTGTTCACCGATTGCAGTGCATCGTAATATTTCTTTGCTTGCTGATAAATCTTGACCGTTTCCTGAAAGTTGTTTATCATATTTTTCGCGGTCGTCGATTCCTGCACGAGTGATTTTGAGGAATTTACGATGCTTTGAGCGATGTTCGACGGGTCTATGACCGTCCATTGGGCGTTTGCCCTGCCCGTGCCTAACATGAGGCACAGGGCAATCAGGGGTAATATAAATTTCAGTTGTTTCATTCTTATTTTGGATTTTAGCGGGTTATCGGATTGAGGCGGCTGCGCCACCAATAATTTTGATGAGTGCGAAGGTGAACAGCAGCGGCAGCAGGAGCATGACTGCGATTCCGGCAATCAGTCCGAAAGTGATTGCCATGAGTACCTTCAAAATGGTTATTGCGATTTTCATAGCGAGAATATTCTGTGGATTAGAAGATGGAAACCTTTAACGAACTCCGCAAAGTAAGGCGCGGCGTAATTGGCGGCCTTGACCATTCCTACAAAGACTATCGTCAGGATTGCAATACCTGCGAGGAACAGGATAAACCCTGTCAGCACTCCGAGTATCTGGTGGAACACTTTGGGTATTTTCATGTGGCAACCTCCCTTCTCTCGTTGGCGAGCATTTTTATTGCCGCCTCTACGCTGCCACCGAGTTGCCGGGCTTTGTTCAACACCTGCACTTTCTCCGTTTCCTCGGTTGTATAGCAGAGATATTCCTCCATTGACACCTCCGTGGCATAGACGGCGGATTGAGTGCCGCCTAAACCAATCCACACCTCTTTATAGAGGCGGTTCGGATTGTTAGCCATGTTTATGGAGAGTATCTGAGCCTTCTCCTTGTCGGTCAGACCGAGCAGTTCCTGAATCTGGTCGAAGCGGTTCATATACTTGCGCTGATCGAGAAGAATCTTGCAGTCGGAGTTGTTGATGATGGTTTCCTTGACAATCGGCGACGATATTATGTCGTCAACCTCCTGCGTGACCACAACCGCCTCGCCAAAGTATTTACGGACAGTCTTATACAGGTACTTCATATACTCTGCCATGTTCGCCGAGGAGAGGGCTTTCCATGCCTCCTCACAGATAAGAACCTTTCGGATTCCCTTGAGTCTTCGCATCTTGTTGATGAAAGCCTCCATGATGATAATCGTCACCACCGGGAATAGCTCCTTATTGTCTTTAATCGAATCTATCTCGAAGACAATGAAGCGTTTACCGAGCAGGTCGATATTCTCTCTGGAGTT
>ENA-OPSV01002073-OPSV01002073.1-human-gut-metagenome-genome-assembly--contig:-NODE-2073-length-12485-cov-3.481014_pt1 | contig 12485 bp, 10 predicted proteins | sample MGYA00241460_ERZ501912 | MGnify/ENA primary metagenome ERZ501912 (study PRJEB25962, sample SAMEA2042402) | human gut metagenome | biome: human gut; feature: human-associated habitat; material: faeces...
ATATTGCAAGTTTGAATCAAGAAATTGATAAATGTATTAAGGAATTACAGTCTTTACTAGAAGACTAGGAAGGAGTTAAATCCAAATGCTAAATTTGGATTTGTAGGGATGATGAATAAATTAAAAATCAAAGATCTTGCCAAACAAATTAGAGGTGTATCTTATAAAACATCTGACCTTCATGAAGAATTAGATTCTCAATCAGTAATATTACTTCGAGCAAATAATATAAGTAATGGCTTGATTAATTTTGATGATGTTATTTATGTTGATAAGCAAAAAGTTTCAGAAATACAGTATTTAAAAAAAGGTGATATTTTGATTTGTGCATCTAGTGGAAGTAAAAAACTTGTAGGTAAAGCTGCAAGTGTTGATTTTGATATGGAATGTACTTTTGGTGCTTTTTGTAAGGTTGTACGCCCCAAAGAGGAGTATATGGATTATTTAGGATCTTATTTTCAAAGCTCTATATATAGAAATAAAATTTCAAAAGCTTCGTTAGGCGCAAATATTAATAACATAAGAAACGAACATATCGACGGACTAGAAATACCTTTGTATTCTAAAGAAAATATGAGTACAATTACAAAAAGAATGCAATTATTACAAAAAATAATTATAAATATTAACCAAGAATTAAAATTGTTAGACGAATTAGTTAAAGCCCGATTTGTCGAGCTGTTTGGGGACGTAAGAAGTAATAATAACTATCCAAATGTTTTATTTTCTGAATGTGTAGAGCATTCTTTAAGAGGTCCGTTTGGAAGTGATATGAAAAAATCGTTATATGTACCTAAAAATGAGAATACCATTAAGGTTTATATACAAATAAATGCTATTCAAAAAAATGAAAACTTAGGTGATTATTATATTTCAAAGGAATATTATGATGACAAAATGTATAAATTTGAAGTATTTCCTAATGAATATATTATTACATGTGATGGAACATTGGGTAAGCTATTAAAATTAAGTAAAAATATGGAAAAAGGAGTTATCAGTTCTTCTTTACTAAAATTAAAATTAAATTATAGTCTGATAACAGATCAGTATTTTGAATATGTTTGGAATTTATGTTTATTACCACAATTAATTTCTGAAGCTAGAAATGCTTGCTTGGTACATTTACCATCTATGAAAGTTATAGGAAGTAAAAAAATTCAATTACCACCACTTGAACTTCAAAATCAGTTTGCAGACTTTGTAAAAGAAGTCGATAAATCAAGATTAGAAGTTCAAAAATCACTAAAAAAAACACAGGAATTATTCGATAGTTTAATGCAAAAATATTTTGGATAACATTTAAAATTAAATAATAGAAAAAGGGTAGTAGATGATGTTGGTAACGGAGGTTACCAACATGAAAGAATCTATTATAAAAGAAATTGAACAAAAGTTATTACGTTATTTAGATAACGCACAAATGGAAATATTGCATAAAGCATTAACTCAATGCTTAGATAATGTTGATATTTCAATAAAAAATGAAAATTTTGAAGAGATATTTGATTATTCAAATGCTGAATTAATAGAAAAGTTTATCTCATCTAAAGAAATTGAAGGCTGTTCTGTTAGAACGATAAAATACTATAAATCAACACTTGAAATGTTAGATAATCGAACAGATAAACATTTTACGCATATGACAACTGATCATTTGAGAAAATATTTAACAGATTATCAGAAGAAAAATAATTGTTCAAAAGTAAGTATTGATAACATTAGAAGAAATTTAAGTAGTTTCTTCTCATGGCTTGAAGAAGAAAATTATATTCTTAAAAGTCCAATGAAAAGAATACATAAAATAAAAACGGATAAGGTTGTTAAAGAAACATTATCTGATGAGACATTAGAATGCTTAAGAGATAATTGTGATAACATAAGAGATTTAGCTATTATTGATCTGCTTGCTTCTACAGGTATGAGAGTAGGAGAGTTGGTAAAAATAAACATAAATGATATTGATTTTGAAAATAGAGAATGTGTTGTTTTTGGTAAAGGGAATAAGGAAAGACCTGTTTATTTTGATGCAAGAACAAAAATTCATTTAAAAAACTATATAAATAGTAGATCTGATGATAATCCTGCGTTATTTGTATCTCTAGATAAACCATATAATAGATTACAAATAAGTGGAGTCGAAATAAGATTACGAAATTTGGGTAAACGACTTGGTATTAATAAAGTTCATCCTCATAAGTTTAGAAGAACGGTTGCTACAAAAGCTATTGATAAGGGAATGCCTATAGAACAAGTACAAAATTTATTAGGACATTCTCAAATTGATACAACTATGCATTATGCTATGGTTAATCAAAATAATGTAAAAGAGTCGCATAGAAAATATGTAGCTTAGTGCTAAATTTGGATTTGTAGGGATGATGAGAGTTAAAATTGAAGATGTATGTATGAAAGGTTCTTCTAATTTAAAACAATCGGATGTTGTTGGTAAAAATGGTATATATCCTGTATATGGCGCAGCGGGCTATTTAGGTAGTATTGATTCTTTTAAACAATCAAAACCATATGTTGCAGTAGTAAAAGATGGAGCAGGAATAGGACGTGCGATGTTATTACCATCTAATTCATCGATTATAGGAACGATGCAATATTTATTACCTAAAGATAATATATTACCAGAATATTTATATTATTTGATAAAAGCAAAACATCTTGAAAAATATTATTCTGGTGCAACGATACCACATATTTATTTTAAAGATTACAAAAATGAAGAATTTGATTTATTTTCATTCGAAATCCAATGTCAAATTATTAATAAACTAAAGATAATCGAAAAAATTATAGAAAAACAAAAGAAAGAAATGGATTTGTTAGATGAATTAGTTAAAGCCCGATTTGTCGAGTTGTTTGGTGATCCGATTATTAATGATAAAGGACTAATAACAGAATTATTAGCAAATGTTTCAAATTTGAAAGCAGGAAAAGCAATTAAAACAGGAGAATTATCAGAAAATAATGACACTAATTCATTGTTTCCTTGTTTTGGAGGAAATGGAATTAGGGGATATATAAATCGTTATACTCATGATGGAACGTTTCCTATAATTGGAAGACAAGGCGCATTATCTGGTAATGTTAATTTTGCTAAAGGTAAGTTTTATGCTACTGAACATGCGATTGTTGTTACTCCTAAAGTTGAATTAGATGATACATGGTTTTTTTACTGCTTGAAGTATTTGGATTTAAAGAGATTTCAAACAGGAGCTGCTCAACCAGGTGTATCAGTTGAAAAATTGAATAATATTTCAATACCATTACCAAATTATAAAAGTCAATTATACTTTTCTGATTTTGTAAAAGAAGTCGATAAATCAAGATTTATAATTAAAAGTATGATAAAGGAGGGTCTATTATGACAAACTTTGATTATTTGAAAAGTGAAAAGGAATTTGAAAGCTTTGTTAATATAGCTATTACGGCAGAAAAAGTATTTAACATTGATATTGGCACTTGTGTTTTTAATTGTCGGCGTGCTTTGGAAATGGCTATTAAATGGATGTATTCTGTTGATAATGATTTAGAAGTTCCTTATCAAGACTCTCTTTATAGTTTGATGCATACTGATGAGTTTAGAGATATTATTGGTGTTGATTTATGGAGAAGATTAGATTTAATTCGTAGATATGGAAATGATGCTGCTCATACTTCAAATAAGATATCAGAAAATGCAGCAAAATTATGTTTAAAAAATTTATTTTATTTTACTGATTTTATAGCTTGTTGTTATGGAAAATCTTATCAAGCAAAGGAATATGATGAAAGTCTTCTAACTAACCAAGAGTCCAAAAATATTGAAATTGAAGAAAAAGAAATAAAACTTAATGATCTTATTGAAGAAAATAAAGCATTAAAACAAGAATTAACATTAAGAAGAGAACAACAACACAGAGATTATGTTCCAAAACCTTTAGATTTATCAGAATATAAAACTCGAAAAATATATATAGATTCTATGCTTATAGATGCTGGATGGGTTGAAGGTAAAGATTGGATTAACGAGGTTGAAATGCCAGGTATGCCAAATAAGTCGGAAGTAGGTTACGCAGATTATGTTTTATATGACGATTCTCATAAACCTTTAGCAATTATAGAGGCAAAAAGGACATGTGTTAATGTGTCAAAAGGAAGACAACAAGCAGAATTATATGCTGATTTATTAGAAAAAAAATATAAAAGAAGACCCGTTATATTTTTAACGAATGGTTTTGAAATTAAAATCAATGATGGACAATATCCTGAAAGAAAAGTTTCTAGCATTTATTCAAAAAGAGATTTAGAGAAACTTTTTAATTTAAGAAGAATGAAATCTCATTTAAATTACATACAAGTTAACAAGGAAATAGCAGGAAGGTATTATCAAGAAGCTGCTATTAAAGCAGTTTGTGAATCTTTTGATAAAAGAAATAGAAGAAAAGCTTTATTAGTTATGGCTACTGGTTCAGGAAAGACTAGAACAGTTATTGGATTAGTAGATATTTTATTACAAAATGGATGGATAAAGAACATATTATTTTTGGCAGATAGAAATTCTTTAGTTACTCAAGCTAAACGAAGTTTTAACAATATGCTTAAGGATCTTTCTAATACAAATTTAGTGGAAGAAAAAGATAATTATAATGCACATGCAGTATTTTCAACATATCAAACAATGATGGGATGTATTGATTCTATTAAAGATGAAGGAAAAAAGCTATTTACATGTGGACATTTTGATTTAATTATATGTGATGAAGCACATAGGTCCATTTATAATAAATATCGAGATGTTTTTAATTATTTTGATGCACCTATGATTGGTTTAACAGCAACACCAAAAGATGAAATTGATAAAAATACTTATGATGTTTTTGAGCTGGAAAATGGTGTTCCAACTTATGGATATGAATTAAGCCAAGCTGTTAAAGATGGATACTTAGTAGATTTTTTATCGTTAGAAACACAAGTTAAATTTATGGAAGAAGGCATAAATTGGGATGAATTAAGTGATGAAGATAAACGAATTTATGAAGATACCTTCACTGATGAAAATGGTAATTTTCCTAAAAAAATAGATTCATCTGCATTGAATAAATGGGTATTTAATAATGATACTATAAAAAAAGTTTTACAAATATTATTTAAAGATGGTTTAAAAATAGATTATGGACAAAAAATAGGAAAAACAATTATATTTGCTAAGAATCATGAACATGCTGAAAAAATTTATGACGTATTTAACAAGGAATATCCTCATTTAGCAGGATATGCAAAAGTAATAGATAATTATATTAATTATGCTCAATCAGCAATTGATGAGTTTTCTGATCCAAATAAATTACCTCAAATTGCTATATCAGTTGATATGTTGGATACTGGGATTGATGTTCCTGAAGTTTTAAATTTAGTATTCTTTAAAAAAGTCATGAGCAAGGCAAAATTTTGGCAAATGATAGGAAGAGGTACTAGATTATGTCCGTATCTTATGGATGGTAGTGATAAAAAAATATTTTATATTTTTGATTTTTGTGGCAATTTTGAATTTTTTAGAATGAATAAGGGAAATGCTTCATCAAATACTTTGCCGATTCAAGGCGCAATCTTTAATTTAAAATTTCAAATAGCATATAAATTACAAGACATTGTTTATCAAACTGAAGAGTTAATTTCATGGAGAAAAGAATTAGTAGATTATATGGTAGGAAAAGTACAGGAACTAAATAGAGACAACTTTGCTGTTCGGCAACATTTAAAATATGTTGATCTATATTCAAATCCTGATAATTACGTTACTTTGTCATATGAAGACAGTTTGATGATTAGTCAAGAATTGGCGCATTTAATTTTACCAGATGAAGATGAAATTACAGCTGTTCGATTTGATGCTTTAATGTATGAAATTGAGTTAGCATTTTTAGCTGGTAAAAAATATACAAAAGGAAGAACTGATTTAGTAAAAAAGGTAAAACGTATTTCAAAAGTATCTAATATACCTGAAATTAAAGAACAATCGGAACTTATTAATCAAATTTTACATACAACATATTTGAAAGATGCAGGCATAAATGAATTTGAATATATTAGAAAAAAATTAAGAGAGCTTATAAAATATATACCAAAGCAACATTTGAAATTTGATACTAATTTTGAAGATGATATTTTATCTAGAGAATGGCATGAATCAAATTTGGAATCAGATGATTTAAAAAATTATCGTAATAAAGTTGAATATTATATAAGAAAACATGAAATGGATAATCCTGTTATTTTAAAATTAAAAACAAACAAACCTTTGAACAAATATGATTTAAAAAATTTAGAGAATGTTTTATGGGGTGAATTAGGTACTAAAGAACAATATTATTCAGAATATGGAGAAAAACCATTAGGAGAATTTGTAAGAGAAATTGTTGGTTTGGATATGAATTCTGCTAAAGAAGCTTTTTCATTATACTTGAATGATACTAATTTATCGGAAAATCAAATATATTTTGTTAATCAAATTATAGAATATATTGTTAGGAATGGTGTCTTAAAAGATTTATCTGTTTTGCAAGAATCTCCATTTATAGATAAGGGAACAGTTGTTGATCTTTTTGGAAATGATATTGCTGTTTGGCAAGGAATTTCAGGAGTTATCAATTCTATTAATCAAAATGCATTATTTGTTTGAAAATAATAATTTTTAATTAAATAGCAAAAAAATATGAAAAATATTTGATTTGGTTGTAAAAAATAGAATGATTATTTATGTGAAATTTTTTATAATAAATATCTTTCAAAAAGTCAAAATGAATTAAAACTACTATGTATGAATTAACGAGGTTTATTTAGACAAGCTTCAATTTATATTGAAAAATAACTTTTAAGTAATTTAGGTTTTGTAACGTAAGGATTAGGGAATTTTATACCCTTACTAAAGAATTTTTAGTAGATCAGTTCTTTAAAGATGAAGGAAAAATCTTTAAGAAAAACGCAAAAATATAAAAAGAAATTATATAAATAAATTTGCTAATTTAAGTAGACCGGATATTATTAGAACAATACATCGAATTGATAGTTTTACTTCGAGTTTTAACAAAATATTGGAAATATGTTTTAATGACAACAATATTTATGTTACACAAAAAGGAATAAATATTGAATATGATAAAATATATCACTTATTAATAATCAGGAAAAGAAAAAGAAGGAGAATTATTCTCCTTCATAATTTTCAACGTTATGGTAGATTTTATCTACATCGTCACAAGCATTTAAAAGATTCATTAATCTTTCAAATAATTCCATATCTTCACCTTCAAGAGATACATATTCTTGAGGTGTTGTAGCGATTTCTTCTACATCAAATTCAGCATTAGGACAAGCTGCTTCAATAGCATCTTTCATTTTATATAAATCAGTTGGTGCACCAGTTAATTCAATTGAACCATCTTCATGAGTTTCAATTTCTTGACAATCAGCTTCACCTTCCATTAAAGCTTCTAAAGTTTGTTCTTCATCTAATCCTTTAAAAGTTAAAATAGAATATGTATCATATAAATAAGATACTGAACCTTCATTTCCTAATTTAGCTTTAGATTTTGTAAATGCAGGACGTACTTGAGAAATAGTACGATTAATATTATCAGTTAAGCATTTAACAATAACAGTTGAACCACTTGGACCATATCCTTCAAATGTTTTTTCTTGATAATCTTCAGTAGCTCCACTTTTTACTTTATCAACTGCACGTTTAATAACGTCAGCAGGAACTTGTTCTTTTTTAGCTTTAGCAATAATTCTTCTTAATGCTAAGTTACCATCTGGATCAGTACCACCAGCTTTAGCAGCTAAATAGATTTCTTTTCCATAACGAGAATATAATTTTGCTTTTGCTGCAGCAGTTTTTGCCATAGCAACTTTACGCACTTCATGTGCTCTACCCATAAAAAAGCCTCCTTAATTGTATGTAATCTCAATACTTGGTTATTATAGCGAATACATCGAGGTTTTTCAAGGTTTAATATAAATGACAAACGAGTTTTGTTCATGTATAATGAAAAAGCAAATGAGGGATAAAGATGGAAACAATTGTTATTATTGGAGCAGGTGCAAGTGGACTTGCATGTATGAATGAATTAGTAAAAACAAATAAATATAATATTATTGTCTTGGAACAATCTAATAAAGCAGCTAGAAAAATACTTGCTAGCGGTAATGGAAGATGTAATGTTTCAAATTTGAATATGGATATTAAGTACTATAATCATCAAGACCCTTTAATAGAAAAATTAATTAAAGAATTTGATGTCGTCAATTTTTTTAAACAACTTTCTTTAAAACTACGTTATGAAAAGAACCTTGTTTATCCATATTCACTTTCAAGTTTATCTGTTAAAAATGCTTTAATGAAAAATATGGATAATGTATCGTATATCGATAATTGTGAGGCTCTAGCAATAAAAAAAGCTAAAACATATGAAATTGTTACGACGAATGGTCATTATCAAGCGGATAAAATAGTTATTGCGACAGGATCACCAGCCAGTCATTTATCAGGACAAAATAATTTAAAAATGTTAGAAAAAATGCATATTTCCATGATTCCATTTACACCAAGTCTTGTTCAAGTAAAAACAAAATCCGTTTTTAAAGTTTTAAAAGGACAAAGAGTAAAGGGAATTGCAATGCTTTATGATCAAAATCAATTGATTGAAAAACAAACAGGAGAAATCATGTTTACAGATTATGGTCTATCAGGTATTTGTATTATGCAATTATCAAGATATTTAGATCATTTAAAAAATCCAAAACTTATTTTAAATTTATTGCCTGATATTGAAAAAGAAGAATTTCAACACTATGGTTTGGAAGGATTCTTTCATGAAAAAATCGTTCAGATTTTTAAAGAAAAAAATATTGATCCTCGTTGTTTAGAATTCAAAATCATCGATACAATGTCAATTGAAAAAGCACAAGTTTGTCATGGTGGTGTTTCTTTAAAAGAAGTAGATGAAAATTTACAACTTAAGAAATATCCAGGCATTTATGTTTGTGGAGAAGCTTTGGATGTTGATGGTGATTGTGGAGGTTACAATTTACATTTTGCTTTTGCAAGTGGTGTTCATGTGGCAAAATCGATAAAGAAATAAAAGAGTAATAAATGTGTTGTAAATAGAAATGTTATAATGAATATATAAGTGGAAAAATTATATTTACCAAATAATAAGGAGCTAACTATGGAAAGTCAAGAAAAGCACAATATAGAATGGAAATCAGTTTGGAAAGATGAATATTTAGTTGGTATATGTGCGTTTGCCAATGCACAAGGTGGTAAATTTTTTATTGGTATAGATGATAATGGTAAAATTATTGGTGTGGAAAATTCAAAAAAATTATTAGAATCCTTACCAAGTAAAATAAGAGATGCTATGGGAATCGTAGTAGATATTAATTTAGTCCCTATTTACATTTGTGTGTCTAATACCAAGACAGTATAATTATACATTTCACGAATTGCGTATGCAATTAGAAAATCAAATAGTCCAAATTCAAATACAATAAGGCTTTCCAGATAATCTGGGAAGCCTTTTTAAGAGGTTGTGATTTTAAGGTAATGAGTACAAGCATTAACCAATGTCTATGAGGCTGTTTTTCAAACACCAAGATATAGAAAATATAAAATATTTTTGAAAGGAAACTATTATGGAAAACAAATTACAGACATTAGCTGGCTGTAGTATTTTTGAACAACATGTGTTAGACTACTGTTATACAATCGGAAGTTACAAGAGGAGAGTTTATGAATATGATGTTTGATTTATTTGATTTGATTTTTCCAGTTATGTTTTTACTAATATTTGGGATGATCTTATTTACCTTTATAAGTGGAATAAGAACTTGGAATAAAAATAATAATTCTCCCCGTTTAACGGTGGAAGCCAGAGTGACTGCCAAGCGACAGAATACGACACATCACAACGAGCCGGTTGGAGGAGATACTTCAGGAACCCACGGGTATCATACTACCACCAGTACCTCTTATTATATTACTTTTGAGGTGGAAAGCGGCGATCGGATGGAGTTTTCTGTATATGGAGAAGAGTATGGAATGCTGGCAGAAGGAGATGAAGGAAAGCTGACATTCCAGGGAAGCCGTTATCTGGGATTCGAGAGGACTATTGAAAATTAGAAGTAGAATTTCCTGTTTGTAAAATTAAGAGAATCGGAATTTAAGAGGAGGTATGTATTATGAATATAGGATTTTGGTCATGTATAATTTTGGTAATACCATTTGTGATTATAGGTGTATTATTTGCTATTTTTAAGGAAAAAGCAGCAAAATTTGTTTCAGGATTTAATTCATTTTCTAAAGAAGAACAGGCATTGTATGATAAAGCTCATATCTCTCGTGATATAAGAAATCAGTGCTTCATGTGGACTGTTACAATGTTGGCAGGAGCGTTATTATCCTGCTTTTTAACCCCATATATGGCTATACCGACCTATATTATTTGGTTGGTTCTGTTTTTTAGAGAAGTCCATTTTGATAATCATAAAGCGTTTGAAAAATATTTATTAAAGTAAATCCCTGTTTGTCAATTACAGGTGATATTGAAAGAGTCAGCCCATTCAAGGTGCTGGCTCTTTCAAAATTCTATTCTAATAAATTGCACGACAACTTATCAAAAAATAAGCTCCACATTATGGAAAAATGAATATAAAATGTATAAAAGTGGCAAAAGCGAATAATTATAAGTGATTATGCATCAGACACACTTTTGTAAAAAGGAAGTTTTTAAAAACTCTGCACGCTGCGGTGCTTTGGAAAATTCCGGCTTATCCTGCTTTATTTGGAACAGGCTGTGCAAGAACCACAGTCAGGATGCTCTTCTGCCCAGATCCTCTCTGCGGCAGGCGTCCACTGCTGTGCATAGGGTCTGCAGCGATTGAAGACGTCCTGTGTGGATTCCGGCTGCTGCATATCGGTGCTGTGAGCGCCGCTGCGTTTTACCATTTCTCCCAGAAACTCCGGATTTTCCAGCATCGGACAGGGTCTTAAATGGTTGTGGTTGAAGGGCTGTCCCTTATGATATTCCTTAAACAGAGGCTGCTGCAGACATTCCAGCAGACTCTTTTCATGGATATTTGCGTTGGAATAATGGATGAATACGCAGGGCTCCACATCTCCGGCAGGATTGATATGTGCGTACTGCCGCCCTCCTGCAATACATCCGTCAATGTATTCGCCGTCATTCTGGAAGTCAATGCAGAAAATCTGCTTACCACCGGTCAGGCCACGGATCTCGCGAACTCTGTGGATCATATACTCTCTCTGCTCTGCGTTCAGCATCAGATCCACGTTTGCACCATCACCGATCGGCATATAATGGAAGTACCAGTTGAAGCGGACGCCGTGGCTGATCAGCATGTCGATGAATTCGTCGCTTGTAACCGCCTTGTAGTTCTGACTCGTATAACAAATGGAAGTGCCATAAAGCAATCCGTACTTCTGCATCAGATCCATTGCATGCATCACCTTGTCGAATACGCCCTTCCCACGACGGTCATCTGTTGCATCCCCGATGCCTTCGATGGAAATAAAGAATGCCATATTTCCGACCTTCTGTACCTCCTTACAGAACTCCTCATCGATCAGGGTTCCGTTGGTGAACAGATGGAATACTGAATTCTGATGTGCTGCTGCCAGCTTCAGCAGGTCGTTTTTACGGCACATCGGTTCACCGCCGGTACACATATACCAGTGAATCCCCAGCTCTTCGCCCTCCGTTACCAGCTTATCCATTTCTTCATAGGTCAGGTTCAGGGTCTTGCCATATTCTGCAGCCCAGCAGCCTTTACAATGCAGGTTACAGGATGCGGTAGGATCAAATAACAGGATCCAGGGCATGTTGCAGTCGTATTTTTTTCTCAGCTCCATCACATAATTGTAGCCGGAAAACATACCTTCATAACCAAGGTTCAGCACATTCATTTTTAAAATATGAGGATCGATCTCGTTGATGGCACGATACGCGTACTCCATCCATTTTCCGTTTGGATCCTGCACAAATTTGCGGGCAGCATCAAATGCACTCGCCTTATATCTCTTGCTCAGCAGCGGCTCTGCCAGATTGATCAGCTTGACCGCCTCTTCTGTCATATGTTCTGTTCCTTTTCCTCTTACTGCTTTAATCGCTGCGTCGATCGCAACACTGAAAGCGGCACGCTGCGCTGCATGTACTACTTTGTTTTCAGCCATGTCGTTCTGACTCCTTTCTCACTCTGCCTAAATTTATTTCTCTTTCATTTGTCCCCATCTTACGACGGCTTTTGATTCTTTTCATTGCCCAAATTCCCGTTTTTGTGGCATATTTTCCCACAAAGCAACATTTTGTCCCATGTGGGCGCGGACGTGGTGCCCTGACAGGCAGCAGAGCGTGTCCGTGTTGCCCTGACAGGCGGCAGAGCGTAAGCGCAGCGCACGCTCTGACTGACTGGCA
>ENA-OPSV01002079-OPSV01002079.1-human-gut-metagenome-genome-assembly--contig:-NODE-2079-length-12455-cov-1.967500_pt1 | contig 12455 bp, 7 predicted proteins | sample MGYA00241460_ERZ501912 | MGnify/ENA primary metagenome ERZ501912 (study PRJEB25962, sample SAMEA2042402) | human gut metagenome | biome: human gut; feature: human-associated habitat; material: faeces...
ATGTTGAATGTTCGCTTATGCGCTCGCATCCAACACTTGCTCCCAGGCCACAGATAGAGCTATAGGGACCTTCGCTTTTCTGTTTGTCCTCAAATCTGCAAGCTATCTTCTTATGAAAATAGAGAAAAATACAACAGGAAGAGTGTGAAAGAGAAAAAGATTAAAAACTTTAAATACCAGAATTTCCTTGTGCATTTTCAATAAATACGACATAATTAATTTGCTATTTATTTATCATTTTTACAAGGAGGATTTATCTATGAAAAGAATCAACAAATCATCTGTTTTGTCTTTATTTTGTGCATTTGTAATGCTTCTCTCATTATGCCTGATTCCAAGTGTAAAGTCAGAGGCCGCTGCTAAGGCACCTGCCATCGACAAATCCATCGTTATGTTCCGTAACAGTTATAACCGTACTATCCGAATCAAGAACATGAAAAAGGGTGACGTTATCATAAAGGCAGTTCCAAAGGGCAATGATTACAGTATTGTCAGTGCTTACACTTCCGATGAACATTATAACGAAATTCTGGTGAACACTTTTAACTCTTCAAAATCAGGAACCACCAAAGTTCTTGTTAATGTAAAAAGGGGTAAAAAAACTTACAAACTCTCTATGAAAGTTAAAGTTATTTCTTTTGCCTCTCCAATCCAGTCCGCCAAGGTTGGAAAAAAGAATGTAAAGAAATATATTTCTAATGTACCATACGGACTGCTTAAGAAAGACTGCTCCGGCAAACTTTCTATTAAAATGAAAAAAGGATGGAAAATCCAGAAAATTGAACAGACTGTCAATGGAAAAACTAAAAAAATCAATACAGCAAAAGGTGCTATCCTTATCACTGTAAAAAATGCCAAACTTAATCAGATAGAAGAATTAAAACTGGCCAAGCCGAACTTCTAATTTGAAAGGCTGAGAAACAGACGAACCCGAACAGATAAATAAGCTCTGTTCGGGTTCTGTGCTTTAGTAAATTAGCGCTTCAATACTTTTTTCAAATTTTTTACCGCTCTCGCACTTGTTTTGCTTTTCAGATCCTGGTAGTCAAAGAATGCAAAACCGTCACAACCTTTTTTTCTAGCATACTGTACCTGCTTTTTGAGAACATTTGCATCCGATCTCCACTCCCGGCGTTCGCTTGAACTTGCACCGGTATTATGGCCTGCGCGGTATACAGCAATTCCTATGTATACTTTTACTTTTTTGCTTTTTGCAGCTTTCATCCAACGCTTTGTCACTCTGTCAAACTTCGCATACGGATGTTTGAATCCCCAGTAAATCTGTGGACAAATATAATCTACATAATCATGGGAGTTTAACCATTTATTGATATCTACATAATAAGAATATTTGCTTGTTAAATTATCAATATTTCCTGCCGGGCTAATTCCAAATGTCACATTTGGCTTTGTTGCTTTTACTGCACTGTGAATCGCTTTCACTAAAGCATTAACCTGTTGTCTTCGAAAAGCAACAATGCCATTTTTATGTTTGCCCATAGTAGAAGCTTTGTATTCTTTTGCATCAAAAGCAGAGTTTACATTGGAAGAATTAAATGTTGGGTAAAAATAATCATCCATATGAATTCCATCAACATCATAATTCTGTACAATTTCTTTTACCCCGTTCACAATAAGTTCTCTTACCTGTGCCTTTGCTGGATTATAGTAAAGACTTCCCTGATAAGCAAGAACATTTCTGCGTGTCTTTTTGTTGTTATGCCACTTTCTTGCCGGATTTTTAGAAGATAAACGGCTATAATTGGTGGAACCTGCCGCTACACGGTAAGGATTAATCCACGCCTCGATTTTCATTCCGTTTGCATGGGCTACAGAAATCATAATTTTTAATGGGTCAAATCCCGGATTCTTCCCCTGTTTACCTGAAATGCATTTGGACCACGGAAAATATTTGGACTTGTACATCGCATCTCCAAACGGGCGGACATGAACGATAATACAGTTCATTCCCAGGTTTTTCCCTTTTTTCACTACCTTCGTAAAATACTTTTTAAATGTAGATGCATTTTTCTTTTTATACTTGGCACGATAGGCATCATAGTCATAATAAGAAAACCAGAATGCTTTATACTCATTTGCCTTTGACATCGTTTCCACTGTCTGTGCTGCCTGACTGTCTGAAGTACCGGCTGCTTTTACTGCCACACTGCCAAAAGTATTTCCAAGTAAAAGACAAGTCAGTAAGGCTGCCAGAAAAAATTTACCTTTTTTTAACATACTAAATCTTCATTCCTTTCCTCTGTGCAGCTTTAAAATATACTTGTTTAAAATTAAAATACGTTTCTTTAACATATCGATTTCAATAGATAAAGTATTTACAGATAAATATACTTTATCTTAGAAAGCTATATGCTCGTTTGCAAAATGAATCCTCTTTCTCCATTGTGTATGAAACATATGTGAAATGCCCACAATTGCATTACCAAGAACTTCTTCTTAAATTTCTAAAGTATGATTATTAAAGCTACACTGATTTTAAATAGCTATACTGTTATTAACTAAAACTTCCCATCCCTAAAATGGGCTTCACACCTTAAAAATTCAATACACTTTATTGATTTGGGAAATTTGAGTTATTAATAAAAACCAGAAATAGTTATACCATATATTTTTGTCGGAATAAAGACTCCAGAGCGTGTTTATAATGTATTTTGGAAAATTGCTATAGACAATATGCCGTATCCCACACTTTAAATCCACTATCTCCCGGTGTAAAATAAAATTTTTCTGCGTAAGGCATCCCATCTGGAATATGTGTTTTTCGATACACACCAAGAATTTCCCCAGTTGTATCTTTGAAAAAATAATATGTAATAAAGTTTAAAATAAATGAATGCCATGCACGCAACTATATCTAATAAATCATATAACAAACAAATTCATCGCTCACATAGGATAATAAAATCAAAAAGGGCGAACAAAATGCTCACCCCTCTTTGGTATATCTTTATTCTGCACAGGATTCATATATCTTTATAATATATTGCTCAACAAATCAATACTTACCATAAATCCCCCTTTCTATAGACTACTGGAAAAGATAAATATTACTCAACCTCTTATCACTATAAAGTACGTCCTTTTATTCCTTTTTCTATTCCTTCTCCCGTATTTTCTTAAACAACTGCACCCTGTTACGAATTCCCAATTTCCGATAAATATTTAAAATATGCTTCTTCAACGTATTGATACTAATAGATAAGTACTCGCAGATAAAACTATTATCCTTTCCTTCCATTAAAAGATGCAAAATATTATGCTCCTGTCTCGTAAGCCCGAACTTCTCCGTCGCAGCCGATACTGTAAGCTTCTCGCCAAACTGCATACGATTCTGCTTGTGCTGCCATAAACGATACGCCAGATGATCCTTTAAAGTATCCACAAGAAATACATCATCATGACTGAAATCATCTTTACCGATATTACGATACAAAGTCACCACTCCAAGAAACTTCTTATCCTTTGCCATGATCATCTGCAGCGAATAGTGCCAGTTATTCGGCTTATAAACCTTCTGATAATATTCCGTCTTTACACGCATTTCATCAGAAATAATATCCGTTTCCCGATACACAATATTCTTTCCACTGTACATGATTCCCCTGCTGTAATCAATCCTGTCGTAAACTTCGCACAAATCCTCCTCACAATGATACGTAACAGGATCCGTCAGTTTATATTCCTCATCCAGAGAAGCCAGATAAAAATCCGCACTGTCAAAGTCCACCAGCATCTTCATCTGCTCCAAAAACTTCTGTCTCATCTTGTCAAAATCAGCCGTTGTATAAATCTCATAAATAATCGAATTTAAAATCAGCCAGTCATTTGTCTGTAACGTATTCACACATATCACCTCTCTATGTATTAAACTCATGAAATTCCCCAACAGTAATACCTACTCCAAAAGAAGTACAAAAAGAAAAGAAGGTATACTTATTCTTACATAAATATACCTTCTTTGGCCACCTCTGTAAATATTTATTACTTCTTTTTATGAATTTATTATATCCAAAATGGGGAGAAAATCAAGAGGGATTGTTATCTTAATGTAACCTTTTTCACTTTACTCCATGGACCATAATAATATTTTTTACCAATCTTGATATAGGAACGTGCTTTGACATAATATGTTCCCTTACTCTTCTGTCTTAATGTTATATTAAGATTTCGATTTTTCTTTGAAACAGCCGACTTTTTATTACGCGTAAACTTTTTATTTGTAGATGTGATTACCTGATAGCCTGTTGCTTTCGTATCTTTTTTCACATTTAATCTTACAGTTTTTCCAGATTTCCTAACCTTTTGCAACGTCTGTTTCTTCGGGACAGCATATACAACAACTCGTTTTGTTGCTGCTTCGTAAGAAGCAGTTGAATCTGCACTAATTGTAATTGTTACTTTACCAGGCTTCTTTATTGTCATTTTACCTGTTCGTTTATTAATATATATAACCTTGGAATTACTGGATTTAAAAGTAAGCTTTCCATTCGCAATGACTTGCTTCTTAAAGTTATAGTTTGAAGCATATGGTAATTTATAGGCGGACTTCTTTAAACAAATATTCTGCTTCTTTGGAAGTATTCTGTATGTAACCTGTACTCGCTTTATTCCTTCCTTTTCTCCTCTAATCTGCATCTTGTCTCTGTCTGCTTTATATCCAGCTATTGTTGGTAATGTATAATTTATCGTCTTTCCTACTGAAACTTTAACATACCTATAGCCAATAACTTCTCCATTTGGGCTAGTCATCTCAATGATTGCAATCTGTTGTTTATCCTTTGACGAAATCGCATCCTTGTAAAAGCGAAGAGAATCTAAAGAATATCCTTTTGTATCAAATAATGTCTGATTATCCCATGAATCTCCTCCCCATGCTGGCTGATTATTATAGTACAATTTCCAGTTAGGAAAATATCCTACAGCTCCCTTGGAAGCCCAACCTGTTCCATACTTATCTGCCATTTCTTTATTATACTTCCAATTTGTCCATCCAGCTTTTACAGGAATCCAGGCTCCTTCCCAATAGAAAATGCCAAGCCCATTATCGTTAGATAATATTGCATCGTACATATCTGTTAGTACATCAACTTGCCCTTGTGGTCCAACTTTATATTTTTTTACCTTAGTACTAGAAATCATATTAGAGGTTCCGTCTGCATCTTCTGTTGAATTAAGCCATGATGTTTCTAACACTGTAAATAATTTACCTCTAGAGGCAACGTACTCGCCTGCCTTTTTCAAACTATTAACCATGTTATCTCCTGCCCAAAATGCATAGCTAGAGGCTCCTAACACATCGTAATCTACATCATCTCTTTCCCATACATCCATTACCTTTTTATATGTTCCTGTATATAATGTGTCTAAATGTAATGCAATTAACGCTTCTGGTGCACATTCTCTAACAGCCTTTGATCCAGCATTTATATAACTGTCAATCAACTCTACTTTTGACTTTTCTTCCCAAATGCTAGAATTTTTACTTTGCATGACTCCCATCATTCCTCGTGAAATCTCATTTCCGATCTGAACCACACCAATGTCTGCGCCAATCTCTTTAAATTTTTTAATAGTTTCCTTAGTATAATTATATACATTTAAACGAAGTTTCTGAGGATTGTCAGCATCTTTTTTCCAGGCTTTTGGGAGATTTTGCACTGATGGTTCTGCCCAGAAGTCCGAGTAATGGAAGCATAGTAGTAATTTCATATTATACTTTGCTGCCTCTTTTGCAATCTTCAAACCGTTTTCTACATCACTTGCTCCACCACCATAAGTTTCTCCATTTTCATTATATGGATCATTCCAGATACGAATACGAATATAATTTACTCCATTATCGCTTAGAACTTTTAGTAAGGACTCTTCCTTTCCATTATTATCATAATATTTTACTCCAGCGTTCTTTAATGCAATATAAGAAGAAATATCCATTCCTCGAATAGTTGAATCTGTCATCTTACTTACTTTCCGAATCGTTACCTTCTGTGACTTTAAGCCCGTATCATCTCCATATTTATAAGGATCACGGCTGGTATCTGTCTGCTTACCCTGTGCATAAGCAAAGATAGCAAGAGAAATCTGTGCATCTCCATCATCATCAACTAACGAATTCCAGCTTCCTGTATAGACTGCATCATCATAAATAATTCCACCTGCATTGTTCTTGTCAATCGTTGCTGATAATAAATTATAAATGTTTTCTGCCTGTGTATACACATTAACGGTATCTTCTTCATTTACACGGGCATACTTTACGCTGGAAACAATGAGCTGTTTCTTCTCTGAACACTCTTCCACAGCATCTCTTAATTCCTTAACGTAAGTATTTGTATTATCGTCTGGATAAAGGTTTACTCCTATATAATCATAGTCTGCCTTTGTCCATTTTAATTTTCCATCAATTATCTCTTTAATAGCAGAAGCTTCTTTCGGAGCTGCGATACTGACTGCATTCTTAATTCCATTGTCTTTTAAATAAGCAGAAATATCTCCCATGGCAACCCAGCCATTCCATCCACCTTCCTCAGTAATTCCAAGGAAATTCCAGTCTACTTCATTACCAATTGTGATAATAGTTGGGATAGCATTTTCTTTTGTAAGTTCTTCTACTACTTCTTTTGTATAGTCTTTTGCCTTATCTACTGCATTCTTTACTGTCCAGCCTTCAGGAAGTTTCTGTGTCCCTGCATAGGTCATCTCATCGGAATATAGTAAAACGAGATTCGTCTGTAATCCTGCTGCTTTTGCTTTCTTTAATGTCTTTATCGCATTATCCAGAGACAGATAGGCATTATCCCCAGTTGGATTCACAGCTGCTTTCACTGAAATTGTATTAATTCCCTGACTTTTCACATAAGTAAAAAGGTTATCTACAGACTGACTCATATAATCTTTATATTGCTTTCCCCATGTAAGGCATTGTTGATAATATGTAAAGTCAGTCCCCAGTATTGTATTATTATTTATTTCTGAAATTTTCTTATATTTTGTTAATGCATTCTTACTTGATTCTGGTGTTTCTACCGTCTTTGTAGCTGCCATACTATATGTGGTTGCCGAATCAGACATAAAAATCATTCCAAACAACATACTGACTGTCATAATCAACGCACATGTTTTAGTTATAACTTTCCTCATCACACTTACTTCCTCTCTGGTTTATTTCACTAAAATATAAAATAACATTATATATACATTTTGGTTATTACAAATTACCCTTTATAATGTCTCTCATATGGTTCCCATGTTTTATCACTGATTATATAACGTGGACGATGTTTAGATTCCAGATAAATTTTGCCAATATATTCCCCAATAACTCCAAGTGAAAGTAATTGAATTCCTCCAAGAAAACAGACAATACAAACAATAGATGCCCATCCAGCAACCGTATTTCCCATAATAGCTGTTATAATCGCCCAGATAATACCTATAAATCCAATAAGACTCACCACACAGCCTGTTCCAGTTATGATGGAAATAGGTCTGACGGATAAGCTAGTTATTCCATCAAAAGCGAGTGCCAGCATTTTGCTTAATGGATAGTGACTTTCTCCTGCAATTCTTTCATGGCGTTCATAATATACTGTTGCATTTTTATATCCTACAAGCGGAACCATTCCCCGTAAAAATATATTTACTTCATGAAAATCTGCAAACCCCTGTAATACTCTTACACTGATCAATCTGTAATCTGCATGATTGTACACGGTTTCTACTCCCATCTTATCAAGCAATTTATAAAAACTTTCTGCTGTAAATCTTTTGAAAAATGTATCTGTATCTCTCTTACTTCTGACGCCATAAACTACTTCTGCACCTGCCAGATATTCATCCACCATTTGTTCCATTGCTGTAATATCATCCTGACCATCACAGTCAATAGAAATTGTAATATCGCAAACATCCTTAGCTTCCATTAAACCTGCAAGTACGGCATTCTGATGTCCTCTGTTTCTACTTTGACTGATTCCAATATAATGTTCATCCTCTTGTGCCAGCTTACAGATAATATCCCATGTCGAATCCTTTGATCCATCATTTACAAATAAAATTCTGCTTTTTGCACTGATTTTCTCCTTTGAAATCATTGTTTGAATCTGCTCCAAAAACATAGGTGCTGTAATCGGTAAAACATCTTTTTCGTTATAGCATGGTATCACTATCCATAAAATTGGTTTTGCTGGATCTAGCTTTTCCTCTTTTGACACATCGTTCATATCTTCCTTTTCTCCTTTTTCCCTTTGTAATTGAATTATATTCCAATTTCTTTCCCAACTGCCTTTAATGCCGCTTCAATCACCTTATCCATATCATAATAGCGATATTCACCTAAACGGCCACCAAAAATCACATTCTGCTCTGCTGCTGCTAATGCACGATATTTCTCTGCTACTTCTTCATTTTTCTTATTATTGACCGGATAATATGGCTCCTCTCCCAGCTTCCATTCGCTCGGATATTCTCTGGAAATTACCGTAACTGGCTGTGTACCATATTCAAAATGCTTGTGCTCAATAATACGGGTATATGGAACTTCACGCTCTGTATAGTTTACCACTGCATTGCCCTGATAATTCTCCATATCCAGCTTCTCTGTTTCAAAACGAACACTTCTATATTCTAATACACCATATTTATAATCAAAATACTGATCAAGCATACCTGTATACACTGTCTTTGCAGCAATATCTGGATTTTCTTTTCTAAACTCATAGTAATCTGTATTCAGCAAAATATCTGAACCTTCTAACATTTTCTCCACGATAACTGTATATCCACCCATAGGAATTCCCTGAAAACGGTCATTGAAATAATTATTATCATAAATAAAACGAAGTGGCAGACGCTTAATAATAAACGACGGAAGTTCCTTACAATCTCTTCCCCATTGTTTCTCTGTATAGCCTTTCACTAATTTCTCATATACGGAACGTCCAACCAACGAAAGTGCCTGTTCTTCTAAATTCTTAGGTTCTGTAATCCCCAATTCTTCAATCTCTGCCTGAATCCTTGCCTTAGCTTCTGCAGGGGTTACAATATTGAACATCTTACTGAATGTATTCATATTAAATGGCAGGTTATACAACTCATCTTTATATCTTGCTACAGGAGAATTAATATAATTATTAAACTCTGCAAACTGATTCACATAATCCCACACTTCTTTATTTGATGTATGGAAAATATGTGCGCCATATTTATGTACATTAATTCCTTCTGTATTTTCACAGTAAATATTTCCTGCAATATGTTCTCTCTTGTCTATCACAAGACATTTCTTTCCTGCCTTTGTCATCTCATGTGCAAAAACAGCGCCAAAAAGACCTGCTCCTACAATTAAATAATCGTATTTTTTCATTTCTCTTCTTCCTTACTTTTTTCTAAAAATTTGTATATTCCCCTCATCATCACTAACACCAATAATGGCAACATCTGAACTAAGTATCTCGAGTTACACTCCCATATACATAAAAATGCTGCCAAGCCCCAAACTGAGGTAACTACAACATTCTCTATCTGTTTTTCCTGAATCTGAATATTCACCAATAAATAGTAAGCAATCCAAAACAGCATAAGTAAATGGTAAGACTGGACATATATCAAATAGACGTTATGATATTTTCCATCTTGACAAAAAATTGATTGTAAAGGATTTTTATAAGCCGGTAATCGAGCGATATAGTCATCGCCTCCCATGCTTCCTAGTCCCCATGTTCTTAATATTTTTACACCAAAGATATGTTTTATAGTTCCTGCAATTCCTCTACTTTTAATACGCTCTTTTATTTTGTAAATATCTGCCTCATTTTTTTCTTTATATGAATCAAACGACTCTGTATAATCTACATCTTCCTGATTATATCCTCCTGAATCATTTAACATCATCATTACCCAATGTGCATATGGAAACTGGTACTGATCTTTCAATTCTGGTCCAATTTTATACTCCCTTAACAAAACACTATTCATTAAAAAAATTGTGACAACTCCTGTCACACAAATTAATGCCACACTCTTTATAAATATTTTCAGATCTCCCTGAATAAAAATATTTATAATAATTGCAATTAATACAAATGCAATTGTCATTTTTAATTTAAAGCCAATTGCTCCCAGGATTGCTCCTAATATTAAAAAGAGCCATCTTTCTTTTCCCTTACCTTCTGATTTAAATTTAGCATACAAATATACTTGCCCAACAACAAGTGGTAAAGAAAGTGTATCTGTATATGCAAACGTTGCATATAGATACAATGGGGCAGCTCCTAAAAGTACTATTCCCGTTAAAGATGCTTTTTTCTTTCCCCATAATTGCCTTAAAGTAATATAAAGTATACTTATTGCTAATTGAACACAGACAAAACTCAATATTATAGAACATGATTGTAAACCTTCTACTGAAATATCAGGTACAATGATAAGAACTATTCTAAAAACTTTTTCTAAAATAAATAATAATAATAAATTGTTAGGATACCTGGCATAGTAAGCATACCTCTCCAGATTATTTGTTTTTGCAATCTGTATAGAATCATTCAAAATTGCTCCATAATCCCACGTAGAATATATACTGGAACGCAAATTCCAAGCAATATATAACATAAATAAAAAAGAAAGAACTCTTAATATAAAATATAACTTTTCCAGTTTGTCTTCATTTAAATATAAGTAGGATTTTCTTCCATACAGAAAAATCACCGCACAACAGCCCACACTAATAAAAACACTTATACTATTTACAATAAATATTTGGTACGCTGCCACCAAAAAAATCCACAAAAAGCTTATAAATGAAATAATTGAAAATACTCCCAAATATTTTCTTCCTATTTTTTCCAATTTCTTTCCCTCATTTCCTTAATTTCCATCTTATTTCCATAATCTAGCTAATTGTTCTTTATTTTAACATAGAACTGCTCCCTTTTCAACCAGACTCCTCCATATCGTACTTTCTTTTTATAGTACTTTGATTTCTCTTTCCTTGTCACTATACTCAAACTATGCTATAGTCAAGAAAGACTCCATAACTATTTATTTAAAAGGAAGTATATTATGAAAAATGATTTAAAAATATCTGTAATTATACCCGCATACAATGCGGAAAAGTATCTTACAGCAACATTAGACAGCGTAGTTTCACAAACCATGTCTGACTCTGATTATGAGATTATTATCGTTAATGATGGTTCTTCTGATCACACAGCAGACATTTTGGAAAAATATAAAAATTTATACTCAAATATAACTGTCATCAATAAGGAGAATGGCGGTCCCTCTTCTGCCCGCAATACCGGGCTTGCTACTGCAAATGGCAAATATATTTACTTTTTTGACGCAGATGATCTTCTTATTAACAATGCTCTTGAGGCTATGTTTACCAAGGCAGTGACTGAAAGCGCAGACTTAGTTATCGGAACCTATGATGTGTTGAATACTTACAAGCTTTCTTCCGTTCATACACTCGATGATCTGGTCGCCCTTGATGATATTGATAAATACAATACTGATATTTTATGGACTTTTTCTTTATCAAACAAATTATTTAAACGCGAATTAATTGAAAAGTACACATTACATTTTCCTGATATTTCCTATTCAGAAGATGGGGCTTTTCTTGTTCAGTTTTTATATCGTTGTTCTAAGATTACCGGTCTTAATCAGGTCATCTTCCATTATAGAAGATATAATGAAGAAGATGCCCAGTCCATTACTGCCTCCGTTTCTGAATCGAAAATCAAGGACTATCTCACTGCACATGAAATGATTCTTACCTGTGCAAAGGAAAGTTTTTTACGAAATTTTCCTGAATATACAACAATCGAAGAAGCTATAGCAGATAATGAGGATATCAATAATTATTTAAACACAATCATCCACAAAGAACTACTTATTTTATTAAATCGTTTTTATGCTAAGTTCTGGACTTTAGATTCTTCTACTGCACAGTTTCTTCTTACTCAAATCAACAGCAAATTAGAGCTATTAAATATGAAGGGACTCTGTGAACTGCGAGCCGCTCTTCCAGAATTGCCATTAACCAGTTTAAGCGCCGACTCTGAAGAAGTTTTAAAACATGCTCGTCTGACAGCCGTTCTCTATGGAGATAACAACACACAGAAAGATTTCCTCTCCTGCCTGAAATCTTTAACAGAACAGAATATGATATTTATCAAGATTATTGTTCCTTCTTCCATGAAGGCTGCAATTCAGTCAAAGAACTTATTACAGAAAAACATTATCTTTACCGACTGTAATTCAAAGAAAGAATTATTCAATGAAGCGTTATCTACTGCATCCACACCATATATCATTTTCTGCGATGAAAAGATTGTTTATTCCACAGGTGCATTCCGCCATGTGAACAAGCTATTCAGCAGATTATATATAGACTTTATTACAGAAGCTATCTATCACAAAAATTATGGCAG
>ENA-OPSV01002086-OPSV01002086.1-human-gut-metagenome-genome-assembly--contig:-NODE-2086-length-12425-cov-6.950768_pt1 | contig 12425 bp, 8 predicted proteins | sample MGYA00241460_ERZ501912 | MGnify/ENA primary metagenome ERZ501912 (study PRJEB25962, sample SAMEA2042402) | human gut metagenome | biome: human gut; feature: human-associated habitat; material: faeces...
CCGATTTCTATCACGATAAGAGAACTTCCATCTTTGATGCAACCGCCGGCATCATGCTCAACGATCATTTCGTAAAGCTCGTTGCTTGGTACGACAATGAATGGGGTTATTCCAACAAGCTTGTTGACCTCATCAAGCATATGTCCTCCGTTGATCATCCCTGCTGTTGCTGCTGCGGCAAATAATTCCGCGGTATAAGCAGGAATCAACGCACATAATTAAACCAAAATAACGAACAGGAGCATTGCCGTATGACAATGCTCCTGTTTTTGCGTTCGCCGCCCTGCTGCAATACACGGAGCAGCCGGAATGCAGCGGCAAACCTTGCTATTGATTCAAACTGATTCTGCACACTTTCGTTGCAATATCGTTGACGAAAGCTTCGTCATGTTCAACAAACAGCATGGTCGGCTTGTATTCAAGTATCAGCGTTTCTATCTGAAGTCTTGATATAACGTCAATGTAGTTCAGCGGCTCATCCCAGATATAGAGGTTGGCTCTTTGGCAAAGGCTGCGGGCGAGCAGGACTTTTTTCTTTTGCCCCATGGAAAATTCCGACATATCTTTTGTGAACTGCGTGCGCTTGAAATCAAGCTTTCTCAGAATCGTTTTGAACAGGGTGATATCAATTTCGCTTTCTGCGGCAAAGTCGTCTGCGCTGCCGGAAAGAAAAGACATATCCTGCGGCACATACGACACGGTCAGTCTGCTGCCGATTTCAAGTGTGCCCGTATGTGCAATTGGTTGGCCGGTTAAAAGCTTCAGCAAACTGGATTTACCGCAGCCGTTGCGCCCGATAAGCGCGATTCTGTCCCCGCGGTTGAGCGTAAAACTGATTCCGTTTGCAACGCATCTGTCACCGTAAAAAATGGAAAGGTCTTTTGATAAAAGCAGATTCTGCCTGAAATACGGCTCGGGATGCAGCTTCAGCCGCTCGTCATATTCAACATCGTGCATAAGTGCCTCCCGCTTTTCGATTTCGCGTTCAAGTCTGCTCTCCTGTGCCTTTGCATGACGCATCATCTTTGCGGCTTTTGCGCCGATTGCGCCGCGATCACACGGACCGCCGCCGATTTTTGTTGCTTCAACTTTGTCCGACCATGAAGCAATTCTGTCCGCTGCATTGCGCAGGTTGGCAATTTCGGCGGTCAGACGGGAGTTTTCACCGCGTTCATAATCGTCACGCCGAGTTTTTTCACGCTGCCATGATGAATAATTGCCGTGAATGACTTCTATCGTGCTGCGATTAATTGACAGCACATGGTCAATGCATTCATCAAGGAATGCCCTGTCGTGCGACACAAGAATGAACCCTCGTTTGCTCTTGAGATATTTCGCAACGAGTCGTCTCCCGTCAAGATCAAGATGATTCGTCGGTTCATCAATGAGCAGAAAATTGTTTTCCTTGAGAAAGAGTGCGGCAAGCAGCAGTTTGGTTTTTTCTCCGTTGGAAAGCGTTGCAAACGGACGGGGGAGCACACTTTCATCAACACCGAGAAGTCCGAGTTCACGCTCGGCGCGCCAAAAGTCGTATTCCGCAATACCGGAAACAGTCAGAAGAATTTCGGCAGCGGTCAGACTTTCATTTGTTACGGTAAACGGAAAATAGTCAAAATGAACGCTTGCTGTGATGCTTCCTTCGTATGCATAATCGCCCGTTAACAGCCGCAGAAAAGTCGTTTTTCCGCGCCCGTTTCGTCCGATGAAACCAAGTCTCCAATCGGTATCGATCGTGAAATTTACGTTTTCAAAAATGTTGTCGAAACTGCCTTCATAGCAGAAGGTTAAATTGCGTACTGAAATTATGGACATATGAACCTCCTTGTTGTTCAAGCCTGCGGGTTATAAATGCGCTGAAAGCCGAAGTCTGCGGGCGGTTCGGAGGGTTTCGTTAAGGTGCACATAAAACACATTTTATGAAAACAAAAAACGGAACGTGAAACATCATTCACATCCGCTTCTGAGCAGAACTATAAAGCTCATACAGGGAAACACAAAGTCTGCATTGCATTTATCCTGTTAAATATGCGGAAGTCCACCGGGATGTTATCAACCGAATCGCAGCGCAAACTCTTTTGCACACTTTTAAGCGCAGCAAAAAAAGTTATGCTTTGCATAAAAACTCAGTCGATCACGGTCACTCCGGTATACCCCTTTGTTTAAATTTCGGCGGATGAACCATCGATTAAAATGATTATAGCACCGAGCCCATCGTATTGTCAACAACGAATTTTGATGTCGGCTGCTTTGTGCAAATAATGATGATGTAAATAAAACCGCATAACGAAATTGAAAGCATCCGAATGCTGTATGCATGTTCGGATGCTTTCGGTTTTTTTGTCAGATTGTTAAATCAGTTGTTCTTTTTCTTGGAACGGAGAAAATAGGGCCAATCGAGTCCGCTGTTTTTGTCGCGGTCATCGCGGGGAGTGCTTTTGCGGGAAGACTCAGCGGGCCTTGTCGGGCGAGGTTCATCGCCGTAGCTGCTGCCGTAGCCCCTGTTGTCTTCATATGCAGGAGCGTTGCCGTATCCCGGGCGACTCTCATAATCGGGTCTGCCGTACTCTGCACTGTTCGAGCCTGAACCGCCGCGAATGCCGCTGCTGTAGTCAGCGGGGTTTCGATGGGGCTCCTGCCTGTCGCTGTAGCTGCGATCAACGTAGTCGCGCCTGCCGGGTTCGTCACGCATGGGTGCAGTACCGTATTCACGTTGTGCGTTCGGAGTATTTAAACGGTCGTCACGGATATCATATTGTTCACGGTCGGGAGCGGCGGGACGTGTATCAACACGAATGCCTCTGCCGTCGCGGGAGTCGGGGTCGGGACGAACGCCGGAATTTACAGCATTTTGACGCGTCCTTGAGGGGTCGTTATCCAGTTCTGCGGGCCACTCAAAGCCTGTTGCAATAACGGTAACACGAACATCGTCTCCCATTGCGTCATCAATGCCCATTGCGAAAATGATGCGTGCTTCTTCATCCACAGCCGAGGTTATGAGGTTGGTTGCATTGTCAACCTCCATCATGCCGAGAGTGGGTCCGCCCACAACGTTGATGAGAACGCCCTTTGCACCGTCAATGGTTGTTTCAAGCAGCGGACTTTTGATTGCCTGCTGGGTAGCTTCCGTGCAGCGATCTTCGCCGCTTGCGGTGCCGATACCCATGTGGGCCATGCCCTTTGCGGAAAGGACGGTGCGAACATCCGCAAAGTCGCTGTTGATCATTGTGTGGCAGGTGATAAGGTCGCTGATTCCCTGAACGCCCTGACGGAGCACATCGTCCGCAACGCGGAGCGCATCGTTAATGGGTGTGTTGCCGACAATGGAAAGCAGTTTTTGGTTGGGAATGATAATGAGCGTGTCAACAACATCGCGCAAATCGCGTATGCCCTGAAGTGCATTCCTCATGCGTGAGCGGCCTTCAAAACTGAAAGGCTTTGTAACAACACCAACGGTCAGTATGCCCTGCTCTTTGGCGGCTTTTGCAACTATGGGTGCTGCCCCGGTGCCGGTGCCGCCGCCCATACCTGCGGTGATGAAAACAAGATCTGCGCCGCGAATTGCGTCGTTGATCTCATCAATGCTCTCTTCTGCTGCAGCCCTGCCGACGGCAGGTTCCGCACCTGCGCCGAGACCTTGGGTTGCCTTTTCACCTATCTGAACCTTGATGTCTGCCTTGGAGGTGAATAGAGCCTGCCTGTCGGTGTTGATGGATACAAATTCAACACCGCGAAGACCAAATTCAACCATACGGTTCACTGCGTTCCCGCCTGCGCCGCCGACGCCGACGACTTTAAGCTGGGCAATATTGCCCTGTTCGTTATCGAGTTCAAGATCAAGTGCCATTATTGATAAAACCTCCTTTGTCTTCGGTTGATTTAAACTTTGAGAATGCATCGAACGGTTTGCTCTTTTCAAAAACCAATCGGTGCATACGGCATCATTTTTGCATAAATTGCTATGCATTTTGTCGGTAAGCGAAAAAATCTCTGATGTTGCCGACTATATTATCCACCAGTCGTCTGTTGCCGACAGCAAGTGAACCGCTGCCGTAAAGCATGAAATGCGCAAGCGCAAATGCCGGTGCGTAGTTAACGGCGTTCATAAGGCTTGTCCGCGGCATGGAAACATATACGCGCCTTCCGAGAAGTCGGGAAAGCCTTTCGGCGCCGCCGCGCATAAGCGCAATTCCGCCGCCGATGAGATAGACGGGGAAGCGCGTGCGAGCGTTTTGTTCAATGCCGCTGATGATGCTTTGAATTTCATCCGCAAGCTGAACGATGCGGGCTTCGATAACGGATTGAATTGCGTCGCAGCTGAGCGTTGCAAGTCCCTCTCCGGGAATCATAACGCGTTCAACGGAGCCGCTGTAATCAAGCCCGAATACATACCTGCGTTTGATGCTTTCCGCCGTGCTGAACGGAAGGCGCAGCCCGTATGCAATATCACGCGTGAAGTGTTCGCCGCCGATTCCGATGCTTTCGGAGCAAAGCAGAGCGTTGTCATATATGAGTGAAACATCACAATGCTGACCGCCGCAATCGATCAGTATCGCACCGTTTTCGCGGTCCGGTTCGGGAATTGTGAACAATGCCCCTGTCAACTGCGATGAAACAAACGGATCGGCGGCAATGCCTGCTGAGCGAAGCGCATCCGAAACGACTGCGGCGAAAGCCGAGTCAACGAAGGTATGCGCCGCATCCGCCGAAATTTCCTTTGCGGACTTGCCGACGGGCGAATGCTCCGCCGCCATGCCGTCAAGTTCAAAGTTGAACAGCGAGCTGTGCATCAGCGTAAAGCCTTCCGGCGGAGTGAAATCCGCCGCCTGCTCAAGCAGAAGATCGATGTCCGGTTCCGTGACGCGGTGCGATCTGGATTCAACAGGCTGTCGGCAGGAGTTGAGCAGGGTCTTTGTGAATGGTGCGGGAACTCCGACACAGGCACTGCGAAGGCGGATTCCCTGAGAGCTGCGGAGTGCAGAGGCAATGCTTTCAAGTGTATCACTCAGTGCGGCCGCGTTCGGAAGCTCACCGAATCGATACCCGGAGTAGGTACGTTCTTCGGCATTTTGAACAATGATTGCGCCGTCAGCCGCAGGGCAGACAACCATGGCAAGAACTTTGCTGCTGCCGATGTCGATTATAACACTCTGTTTCATTCAAGCTCTCCAAATGCAGAATCCGCTGCCCAAAAAACAGTTTTCGGCGGGGTATGTCACATTTTCTCAACGAAAACGGCATGTGTGCGGACGGTGCATATATGTATGCTCATTATAGCATATATGCAATATTATGCGCAACACCCGGGCAGCGACTTTGCGTAAAAAAGATAGAATAACCTAATTTGTTTTATAAAATCTAACGCAATGTTTCATCAAGGCTCGTCCGTTGAATTCGGCGGAGCAGTCACCTGCTGCGGTGCATCCGTTTCAGGCGGGACCGATGCGGCCGAACTGCGCGGAGTGAAGTCAACAACGGTTGAATCCTTAAATATGTTGACCGTCCCCCCACTCGGATAGACGGGGAGAAGGCGTGCGTAAGCCTTTGCTGCGGTTTGAATATTTCCTTCCGCATACCGCCAGTCATCCAGAACAAAAGTGTAGCCGTGCTGAAGCTCAAGCTTTATCGAGGCTGCATTGGACAAATCAATTGCAATAACGCTTTCTGCAAAATCACATTCTTTTACTGCCGCAAGCAGCTTCATTGCCGTGACGGTGCGGAGACAATGGTTCTTTTCGGTTATCACGGTATTATGTACAAAGCCGATATTCGCCATGCCGCGGAGCAGGATAAGCTCACCGCTGCTTTCCGCGCCGATTGCAAGCACAAGCCCTTCGGCGTCAACAAGCGTATATGTTCCGTTTGCTGCGGGTATGGCCGCCGCAGCATTGTGATCGGCAACATTGATACTGATTTTATTCGGAAAAACCCTGCGCACGCCGGTGCATATCAAATTCGGAATGCTTGATACGTTTTTTGATATTTCATCCGTGTTGTAGGAAAGAATATGCCTGCCCGTCTGCAAACCTGCAAGGCCGATTATCTGTTCGGCACTGTATTGCCCGCTTCCTGAAACAATGAACGAGTCAACGCAGGTAAAGCGGTAGGCTGTATAACCGCAAAACCCAAGCAGTGCGATAAGAAGAAGAATTCCGAGCGAACTGAAAATGTCACGCCTGTTTTGTCTCCGCCGCTTTTCCTCGTGGCTGATGCCGCGTGCGGGTGCCGCTGCGCGGGTATCCAGCCCGTCGGATTCAACACCGTGCGGAACCTTGCGTGCACGTGTTCCGGCCGCACCGCGGGCACCGTGTGCGGAATTGCCTGAAGCGTCCGCAGAACGGTTGCGGGAATGCCTGCTGCCGTACTCAGGTTCGTTATTGCTGCCGCTGTTTCTGTTTTTTTTGTTTTCCATATGATTCTCCGCGTGATTTTCGGGGTTCCGTATAGCGTGAAATATTGAGCAGTACGCCGATGCCGGCAAGGAATATAACAAGCGAGGTACCGCCGGAGCTGATGAAGGGGAGCGTTTGCCCTGTTGCGGGTATTGAATTTGTAACAACGGCAACGTTGACCGCAACCTGCACGGCAAGTATGGAAGAGAACCCCGCCGCAACAAGTGAAGCGAACCTGTCGCGAACGGAGAGCGCAATTCGAATGCCGCGGTAGATTATAAAGCAGTAGGCCGCAATTAACAGTGCAACAGTCACAAAGCCGAGTTCCTCGGCAATGATGGAAAGAATGAAGTCACTTTCACGATAAGGCAAAAACAGGAGCTTTTGACGGCTTGCATCAAGCCCCTGACCGAACCACCCGCCGTTGCCGAATGCATAAAGCGATTGAACGATCTGATAGCCGGCATCGCTTTTGTTGCCCCAAGGATCAAGCCATGCAGTAAATCTGCTTTCGCGATATGACGCAGCAAACAAAAGAACAACGAGAGCAACTCCGCCGATAAGTGCCGCAATGCTGAGATATTTCAGATCCGCTCCTCCGATAAAAAGCATGATCGCAAACACAATGCAAAGGATTATGAGCATGGAAACGTTCGGCTGAAAATAAATCAACACGGCGGGAACGACAAGCAGTGCAGCCATCGGCAAAAGCCCACGAACGAACGACGGCATATCCTCATGGTGGTCAGTCATGTATTTTGCCATGCAAATAACGATTATGAACTTTGCAAGTTCGGAAGGCTGAAATTGCAGCGGACCGATTTTGAGCCAACGCTGTCCGCCCTGCAGGTTTTTGCCGAAAAGAAGAACGGCAATAAGGAGCAGGATTATAAGCAGATATGCCATCCATGCAAAGCGTCGGTAGAATTTGTAATCCACGAACGAAAGCCCGAACATAACGGGAATGCCGATTGCAAGGAAGAGCAGCTGCTTTTTTACGTAGTAATACCCATCGCCCTGAAAGGACTGGGCATAATAATAGCTTGCGGAAAACAGCATAACAACGCCGAATGCGCAGATTGCCGCAACTGTAAGAAAAAGCAAGTAGTCCATGCCGTGTCTGCGCGGGCGCATTGTCGGCATGGGTGCAGCGGCGGGAGAACTGCCGCCGTGCCTTTCGGCGGAATGAATATGTGTTGCGTTGCTTTCCATCTCAACCTCTCTTATCGATTATTCCGAAGCGGGAGGGACCGTTTCGGGCAGAATGCGGCATTTTTCGGCGGAAACTCAAGCCCGATGGGCGGGAATCAAAACCGCCTCAGAGTGAGTTTACTATTTCCTTAAATATGTCACCGCGCTGTTCAAAATTGTCGAACATGCCCCAGCTTGCGCAGGCGGGGGAGAGCAGCACTGCATCGCCGGGTTCGGCAAGGGATGCTGCTTTCAGTATCAGTGCGCGGAAATCATCCGAACAGGGGTAGATGTTTTTAAACCCTTCGTCTTTGGCCGCACGCATGATAGCTTCGGTGTTTGAACCGTTTACAACAACAGCCTTAACTCTTCCGTTGAAGGCGCGGAAGACGGGGCGATAATCACTTTGCTTATCATAATTACCGACGCCGAGCATAAGCACTGTCGGCTTTGTCATTGCTTCAACGGCTTTAACGGTGGATTCGGGGTTTGTGCCTTTTGAATCGTTGTAAAAGGTGATTCCGTTCAGGCAGCGGGTGTATTCAATTCTATGCTCAACACCTTTGAATGATTTCAAAACATTGCAGACGACATCCGGCTTTACTCCCATGGACATAGCAAGGCAAACCGCACAGAGCGCGTTTTCAAGGTTATGTGCGCCGATGATGCCGAGTTCGTTTGCGGGAATAAGCTGCGTTTCAACTCCGTTCATGCGGAAGATGATGATGCCGCTGCGGACAAAGGCGCCGTCCCGAACCTCATGCAGCCTTGAAAAGTAAAGCTTTTTTGCTTTTGTTTCCGCGGCCGAAACAATTGGATCATCCGCATTCAGAACGGCAAAATCCTGTTCGGTCTGGTTTTCAAAAACGCGCATTTTGGCCGCAATGTAAGCTTCCATCGAGCCGAACCGATTGATATGATCCTCGGTGATGTTCAAAAGCCCGGCTGCATCGGCATGAAAGTCACGGATGCTTTCGAGCTGGAGAGCGGCGGTTTCCGCAACAACGGTGTCGCCCGGGCGCGTTTCGGATGCATGTTCGGTAATTGGAATGCCGATGTTGCCGAGAACAAACGTTTGGCCTTCGCCGTTTGCTTTGAATATTTCGCCGGTAAGCGCAGTGGTTGTGGTTTTTCCGTTCGTGCCGCCGATGCACACAAAATGCGTTCCTCTGCTGCAATAACGATAACCGAGTTCAATTTCGCCGATAACTTCAATGCCGCGGCTCTGTGCCTTGCGGACAAATGGAGCGAAAATCGGAATAACGGGGGAAATAATCATCAGGTCCACTCCGTCCAAAAGTGTTTCGGGAGCTTCGCCGAGTTTGTCGGTGTATTCAATGCCGGAAAGGGCTTCCTCAAGCCCGGGAATGACGGGTTTCATATCGTTAATGATAACGTTATACCCGTTTCTGTAAAGCAGTTTTGCGCTCGAAATGCCGCTTTTTGCCATTCCGACGATCAGTGCGGTTTTTTTCATATCGAATCGCGTCCTTTCGTTGTTTATAGGTTTTATTCGGTGAATTAAGCTGCCTGCGGAACAAATTCGTATCTGCGGCAGTGCAGTCTTTTAGATGCGGTCGTTCGGCGCAGCGGGGTTTTGAGAAGTGTGCCGATGCTCCTTCTTAAAAACCCGGTATCATTATCGGTCGTGCCAAGTGCCAACAAAAATCACGACCTTCGGCGCCGAACGGCGGCTATGTGTTCAAAACGGTTCGCCCGAACCGCAGGAACCAATTGTGGGAATTCTGCAATGCAGAGTTATGCTGCATGATATAACAAACTCGGATTTGTTTGCTCTATCAAAGGAACAGTGCGAGTGCGGCAACGCAGGCAAGTGCGGTCACTATCATGTATCCCGAAACGACTTTTGTTTCGGGATAGCCCAAAAGCTCAAAATGGTGATGAAGAGGTGCCATTTTGAATATGCGCTTGCCGTGGCGCAGTTTGAACGAGCCGACCTGCAGCACAACGCTCACGGCGGAGGCAACAATGCATACGCCCATCAGCAGGAAGAGGAACGGGGAACGGCTGTAAATGACCATTGCGGACATTGCGCCGCCCAGTGCCATTGAGCCTGTATCTCCCATAAAGACTTTTGCGGGATAGCTGTTGCTCTTCAAAAAGCCGAGGCAGCCGCCGGCGACCGCAAACGCAAAAACGCTCATGCAAAGCATTCCGTCGCGGTTTGCAACGAAACGGGGTTCGTTAATGAAGCTGCCGTCGAAAACTTTTGCAAAATAGAGAAAAAGCACACCCATTGCAATGCTGTAAATCAGCGAGACGCCGGAAAGCAGACCGTCCAAGCCGTCGGTCAGGTTTGCACTGTTGACAACGGCAATTATCATGAACATCGTAAAGGGAATGTACCATCCGCCGAGTTCGATGCTGCCGAAAATCGGGTCATACAATGTTGAGCCGATAAAACTGCTTTTATAGGCATAGTACGCCGCCGCAAAGGACAGAAGAAGCTGTGCGATAATTTTTTGGTATGCGCGGAGACCGAGATTGCGCTTGCGCTTGACTTTTATAAAGTCGTCAAGAAAGCCGACAAGCCCGAACGCAAGCATGATAAGCACGGCAGGAACCGAAAAATCGAATGCAATGCCGTATATGCTGAATGCCGCAACTGCAATAATGATCGCGATGATGAACATAATGCCGCCCATTGTCGGAGTGCCTTCCTTTGCGGAATGTGCGTGCGGTCCCTCGGCACGTTCAACCTGCCCGTACTTGAGTCGTCGGAGCATGGGAATGAACAGGGGAGAAATGAGCATGACCGCTGCTGCGGCGGTTATGAAAGCGAAAATCATCTTTTGCATAATACGAACCTCTTATATTTTTTCTTTGCACGGAACCGAAACGGCTCGATGCGCAAAACTGTGCCGAATACGGAATTATTTGCGCCCGCAGCGCATATCTTCAAGAATTTCGGCAACGATTATTTTTTCATCGAACGGATGCTTGATGCCGTTGATTTCCTGATAGTTCTCGTGACCCTTGCCTGCAAGAACAACCACATCGTCCTTCTTTGCAATATTCAGTGCGTAACGTATCGCCTCGCGGCGGTTTTCAATAACAACGTACTCCGTTTTTTCGCTGCGCACACCTTCAAGCACCATGTTGATGATGCGCGTCGGGTCTTCCGTGCGCGGATTGTCGGATGTTATAACACAGAAGTCTGCAAGTTTTGCCGCCGTTGCACCCATTATCGGACGTTTGGCATTATCCCTGTCGCCTCCGCAGCCGAACACGGCAATGACGCGTCCTTTGGCAAAACCCTGAACGGCAGAGAGCAGGTTGGACAGTCCGTCCGGTGTGTGTGCAAAATCCAGTATAACGGAAAAATCAAAGCCTTCCGCAGGAAGAGATTCCATCCTGCCGGAAACGCCCTTCACGCTTTTCAGCCCTTCCGCGATGGTGTCCAAATCAATTCCGAGTTTCATGCAGACCGATGCCGCAAGCATTGCGTTAAAAACATTGAAAAGCCCGGGGATAGAGACATTGATTTGCTTGTTTCCGTTCGGCGTCAGCATTTCAAATTCGATGTTGCGCGCACAGATTTCAATGTCGGCGGCGCGAACATCGGCTTTTTCGCAGCGAATGCCGTATGTGATGCTTGGGATATTGATTCCGCGAAGCAGCTCCGCACTGTGGCTGTCATCGGCATTCATAACGGCAAATTTGCTGCGTGTGAACATAATTTTTTTTGCCGCAAGATAATTTTCAAAAGTTTTGTGATAATCAAGATGATCCTGCGTAAGGTTCGTGAATCCGCCTATGAGATACTCGATTCCGTGAACCCTGTCCTGATCCAATGCGTGCGAACTGACTTCCATCACGATAAGCTGAACGCCCTCATCGCGCATAAGCCTGAACACACGCTGAAGCTCAACGCTTTCCGGTGTGGTGCGGTCGGTGGGGATGATTCTGTCGCCGATAAGGTTTCGAATCGTGCCGATCAGTCCGACTTTATAGCCCGCCTTTTCGGCGATCGCTTTTATCATGTATGTTGTTGTCGTTTTTCCGTTCGTGCCGGTGATGCCGATCATGCACATGCTGTCCGACGGATGGCCGAACCAGTTCGCGCCGAGCGCGGCCAGCGCCGCGCGCGCGTCGGGGACCAGCACATAGGCAATGTCCGTTTCCGGCTTTTTTTCGCAGATGACGCAGACTGCGCCGTTTTCCATGGCTTTGGGGATATACCTGTGGCCGTCGGTCTGGAAGCCGGAGATCGCGACGAACAGATCGCCGGACGTGACCTGCCGGGAATCGTACTGGACGCCGGTGATGTCCAGATCTTCGTCCGCGTGCAGCTCCAGCACGTCAAGGCCGTGCAGCAGTTCTTTGAGTTTCATAGTGTCCTCCTTAGTCGGATGCGCCCGTGGAAGAGAATTCTACCGTAATTGTAGTACCTCTGTCAACCTCTGTGCCGGGATCGATATCCTGGTAGGCTGCGAGGACATAGACGTCGGTGCGGTCCGTGCCCTTGGCCTGGACGTAGAGGCCCGCGTTCGAGGCCAGGTAGTTGACGTCCGCGACGGAGCAGCCGATGAAATCCGGGACTTCGACGCGCGTCGCCTGCTTCTCCGCGCCCATGTAGAGGATGATCTGCGAATTGCCGGGCACCTGGCTGCCTGCGACGGGAAGCTGGTCGGTCACGACGGAGCCGGTGCCGACCACGCGGTAGGTGATGGTCTTCTCGGCGAGCAGCTCGCCCGCCTCTGTCTCGTCCATGCCGATGACGTCGGGGACGGTGAAGTTGACGCCGCGGATATCCTCAGAGCCGTAGTCCGGCTCGACGCCGAGGTACGGGAGGATGTCGAGGAAGATATCGCGCACGGTCGG
>ENA-OPSV01002088-OPSV01002088.1-human-gut-metagenome-genome-assembly--contig:-NODE-2088-length-12415-cov-3.228074_pt1 | contig 12415 bp, 6 predicted proteins | sample MGYA00241460_ERZ501912 | MGnify/ENA primary metagenome ERZ501912 (study PRJEB25962, sample SAMEA2042402) | human gut metagenome | biome: human gut; feature: human-associated habitat; material: faeces...
TGGCGGTATCATCCTGCTGGGTAAGGATTTCGAGAATCCTTGGGGTAAGAAAACACCGAAAGGCGAGATCAAGAAGATGTCTCAGTTGTTGGACTCCGCCGTATTCCCGGGTATCCAGGGCGGTCCGCTGGAGCATGTGATCGCGGCCAAGGCCGTAGCCTTCGGAGAGGCTTTGGAGCCGGAATACAAGACGTACCAAGCACAGGTGAAAGCGAACGCCGCCGCTATGGCCAAGGCCTTCACGGACAAAGGGTACAAGATCATCTCCGGCGGTACGGACAACCACAGCATGCTGATCGACCTGCGCACGAAGTTCCCCGACCTGACCGGCAAGGTGGCCGAGAAAGCCTTGGTAGCCGCCGACATCACGGTGAACAAGAACATGGTTCCGTTCGACAGCCGCTCGGCCTTCCAGACCTCCGGTATCCGTGTGGGTACGCCCGCTATCACGACCCGTGGCGCTAAAGAGCCGCTTATGGGCGAGATCGTGGAACTGATCGACACCGTATTGGCCGCTCCCGAATGCGATAAGACCATCGGCGCCGTTCGTGAGAAGGTGAACGGTATCATGAAGGAATATCCTATCTTCGCTTGGTAAAACGATAAACGATGAGGGTGTGCTAAATATCGGTATTCATGGGACGCAGACAACGCAGACGAACGCAGATATTATTAATTATCAGCAAAATAAATCTGCGTCCGTCTGTGTATTCTGTGTTGTCTGCGTCCAGTGATATCAAATTGACACACCCTCTTTCTTTCTAAATCAATCAAATCACATAAATAATTTATGAAAACACTTTTATCACTTTGTGCAGGCGCCGCACTTTGTATCTTTGCGTCGTGCAGCGAAGGACCTACTAAACAAATGCCTTATAATCAAGGTATCAATGTAATTCCGACGCCAGTAAGCCTCGTCCAAAACGAGGGTAGTTTTAAACTAAGCAAAAACACAGCCTTCTCCGTCTCTACTCCGGAAGCTAAAACAGTTGCTGAATATTTTGCCGCCCAAATGAATCTCGCCACCGGCTATCAAATAACAGTCAGTGACAAGGCAGGTTCAAACGGTATTACATTGGTAATCGATGGAGCACTGGATGTAAACGACGAGGGCTATACATTGGATGTAACTCCACAAAGCGTGACAGTTAAGGCTAAGACCCCGCAAGGTTTGTTCTACGGTATGCAAACATTCATGCAATTGCTTCCTGCCGAAATCGAAAGCCAGGCGGTCGTGAACGGTATTGCTTGGACTGCTCCCTGCGTAACGGTGAAAGACGAGCCGCGTTTCGAATATCGCGGTATCATGCTGGATCCTTGCCGTCATTTCATCCCGGTAGAGAACGTAAAAAAACATCTCGACGTATTGGCACTGTTCAAAATCAACCGTATGCATTGGCATCTGACGGACGATCAGGGCTGGCGTATCGAGATCAAAAAATATCCGAAACTGACTGAAGTAGGTTCCAAACGTATAGATGGTGAAGGGACGGAATATAGCGGTTTTTATACGCAAGAGCAAATCAAGGAAGTGGTAAAATATGCTGCAGACCGTTTTATCACGATCGTCCCTGAAATCGAACTTCCGGGACATGAGTTAGCTGCGATCTCCGCATATCCTGAATTGTCTTGCAAAGGCGAACCGACCACTCCGCGTATTATCTGGGGTGTAGAAGACATCGTATTATGTGCCGGGAAGGAAAAACCATTCGAGTTCCTGCAGGATGTTTTCGACGAAGTCGCTCCTCTTTTCCCTGGCGAATACATTCACATCGGTGGTGACGAATGTCCGAAATCAAGCTGGAAAGAATGCCCGCTCTGCCAAAAACGTATTCGCGAGGAAGGTCTGAAAGCCGACAAAAATCACTCTGCCGAAGAAAAGTTGCAGAGCTATTTCGTTCAGCGCATGGAGAAATACCTGTCCGATAAACATGGTAAAAAGATCATCGGATGGGATGAAATCCTCGAAGGCGGCCTCGCTCCTTCCGCAACTGTTATGTCTTGGCGTGGTGAAGAAGGTGGTATCGCTGCTGCAAACATGGGACATGAGGCAATCATGACTCCTGGAAGTGGTGGTATGTACATTGACCAGTTCCAAGGTGACCCGAAGATCGAACCGGTTTCTATCGGCGGTTATGATCCATTGTCAAGGGTGTATGCATACAATCCGACACCCGATACCTTGGTTACTACCGGAAAGGCAAACTTGATCAAGGGGGTACAAACAAATCTGTGGTCCGAATATATGTACAATACAGACCTGCTGGAATACCGCGCCTACCCGCGTGTGCTGGCATTGGCTGAAATAGGCTGGACTCCATTGGCACGTAAGGATTATAAAGACTTCGAACGTCGCTTGGATAATGCCTTGGTTCGTTTGGATGAGCTTAACATCAACTACCATATTCCACAACCAGAACAACCGAACGGTTCATGCAATTTCGTCGCTTTCACCGACAAGGCCTCTCTGGAATTCAAGACTACTCGTCCGATCAAGGTGGTTTATACGATCGACGGAACCGAACCGACGCCGGAATCAACTGTCTATTCCGCTCCGATCGAATTCACAGAATCCGGCGTTCTGAAGATTCGTTCCGTATTGCCTTCCGGCAAGATGAGCAAAACTCGTACAATCACGGTTGAAAAGCAATCCTTGGCTCCCGCTAAGGAGGTTGCCAAGACTACTCCGGGATTGGAAATGCAAGTGACCGACGGTATGTTCCTGAATTCTTCCAAACTAGGAGAGGTAAAAGAATGGAAGAAATCGGTTATCAAGGATTTACGTGAAATCACCAGTGTCGTCAAAACAAGCGAATCAATGCGCGGTGTCAAGCAATATGCTGCCATAGCAACCGGTTATGTCAATATTCCTGAAGACGGCGTTTATTATATTTCATCCGATAACGAAGAAGTATGGATCGACGGCAAATTGTTAGTGAACAACGGTGGTGAAGTGAAACGCTTCTCCCGCCACGACAGTTCGGCTGCATTGTCGAAAGGCTTGCATGAGATCAAGGTGGTATTCCTGGGGCATATCATTGGTGGTTGGCCTTCAAACTGGAACGACGGTAGCGTGAAGCTCCGCAAAGCCGACACCGATAAGTTTGTTAAGATCACTCCTGAAATGTTAGTCCATTAATCAATACGATATCAAAAGAAAAAGGCTGCTTCAGAATAAGAGGCAGCCTTTCTTATTTTATCCGGTAAGCATCCGATAGTTAACGGACAAGCATCGATTGGATATGCGACAGGCATCGGTTTTGAGTCCGATACCTGTCATCCCATCAGTCGATCTTCAGTTTCATTATCGTAATCGAGTTCGGAGGAAAATTGTATACTCTGGGACCACTCAATGAGAAGGATATTTCTTTTGTCTTCGGTACGACCACATCAGGTTTGTCATAGGTATTACGCGCTTCGGGATCTCCTGTGAGCTGAATAATCTCCGCCGTATTTTTGACACTGACACCTTGCAAGTTCAGTTCCGTTTTCTCTTCGTGCTGGGTCGTGTTGATCACTTTTAGTATAATCGTATGCGTTTCCTTATCCAGCGCTGCAGTGGAAACCAATGAAGGTATGCCGGGAAGTATCGTCTCATGGATCAGCGTGTCATTCACGAAACAACCGATTTGTTCGCCTTTGCAAGCGATCTTCACATTATACCAACGATTGCTTTGGAAGGGATAAAGGACAGGTGTACGCAACGTGTCCCTCACTCCTCCCGCCTGGCGGTAGAACTCGACAGCACCAGAACCGATCGTCAATCCGATATAGTCATTCTGTTCTCCGGGCAACCCGTTGTCACGCACACGGAATTGAATTTGTCCACTCCCCTTCGTCCTCCTGATATCCGCCGAGAAGGTGTAGTCATAGGCAGACGGATCACCTAAAAGAATGTAGTTCCACCTGTTTGCAACCGGTGTCAACGTACCCTGTCCAACTGTCCAGCCTCCGGTCATGACAGTCCCTTCCTTAACCGGCAAGTTATCTATTTTCACCTCCTTAAACTCATAGCTATTATCGAACATTTCGATACCGGCACGTCCGAAGATAACCTGGGGTTTCTGATAGGTGCGGACTTCAGTCTTTAACACCTCGTCTCCCCTGTTGCTGCCAAACATTTGCAATAGATGGTAAGAAGGAGAAAGAGCGATTTGTTCACCGTCAAAAAAGATAGCCGGATAACGATCCATCTTGTATTTCGTATTCCCCAAAACCGGGGCATAAGCTAAACGCTTCACGATCTCCTGCCCGTTCTCTGCTCCTGCAAGAAAGCAAGCCTCCCCGATGGCAGCTCGCAAACTTCCGGGAGCAGCCCCGCCGGACAAGCTGAATTCTCCGATAAAGGCAGGAGGCATCCGGCGCGTATACCGCCCGGCAACAAAACGGTTGTGATTAGAGATCAAAAATGATTCACTCGAATAAAAATGAGTATCCGACCATTCATTCCTGCTCTTCCCTCTTACGTCAGAACTACTTATCACCGTAATGTCCGGATAAGCCTCCTGGATCGCTTTTTTAAACAACTCGAAACGCTTGGTATATTCCAGTCCGTAATTTTCACTGCCGATCTCCACATACTTCAATCCGAAAGGTTCCGGATGTCCATGAGCAGCCCGCAAGGCTCCCATAATGGAATCGGCCGGTTCATTGGCATAAGCGATAGCGTCCAAGGCATCCTGTACCAATTTCCCCATCGCCGTTATATCTTCATAACGCGGACGGCGGCTTTGGTTGGTCACACCGCTATTAATGACATAGACTGGTTCGGCATCCAAATCTTCACACATCTGGAGATATTCATGATAGCCGACACCGTTTGTCGTACCGTATGCCCATACATTCCAAAAATGTTTACGTTCGGCAATATCTCCTACCGTCTCACGCCAAACCGGATAGGTCCCGGCCGTATATCCTTCTACAAAACTTCCGCCAGGGAAGCGAATGAACGCAGGCTTCAATGCTGCAATCAGCTCCATCAGTTCCGGACGCAATCCGTTCGGACGGCCTTTCCATGTCTTTTGTGGAAGCAGGGAAACGACATCCAGCCAGAAAACAGCCGAGCTGTCAGTCGTTATCGCCAGCACGGCTTTATTCGTATTCGAGGTTGCAGTAAAAGTATGCCTGTACTTCCTCCATTCATAGGCTGGTGCCACCCGGAACACTTCGCTGAAGGTTGTCTCACCGGTAGAATCGGCTAAAGTCAGGCTTACAGTTTTCGGAACCATAGAAGCGCCTTTCATATAAAAAGACAAATCATATTTCTCGCCTTTCCGAAGCGGTATCCCTCCATATCCTTCGGCGATGACACCTCCTTTTCCCGACTCGGCTGAAGCGGACACCGAAACCAGCAGGGAACGCCGGTTCTTGTCATTAATCAATTCCTTAGTGTCGGGATACATATAAGACGTCGCAGAAAAGCGGCGCCACCCCGGCACCGAATCAGAACGTAAGAAGGGAATAACCCATCCATTCGGGGTAGTCAGAACCCGGCGGACAGGATCGTATGGGCAATTCAAGGGAGGAACTCCATCTTCAAAGCTCCGGTTTTGTATCAGTTCCGCATAAATACCGCCATCCACCGCATGGTTGATTTCCTCAATGGTCAAACCATACAGTTCCTTATTCACAGGTATTGTCAAACCATCCCCCTCTACCAGAATAGAAGATGTTACAGGCATTTCCGGCTGACACCCGGCTAATATGAGTGCTAAAAGAACCAAATTCACTTTCATGGTGCAAACTTAAAGAATAATTTCAATAAAAAGCCCCATCTCATCCTATATCAAGCGTTTTAGCTGTATACACTTAATATATAAAAGAAATATTTTTCAGAAATGGAATTTATTTTAGGGAAAAAGACGATTATATCGACAGAATTAAATACATTTGTATCATTGATAGTATTTGAATATCAAGAAAAGTACAGAATCGAATGGAAAACTTAGCATCACAATATACTGTATTAGTGGTAGACGATGTGCCAACTAACGTTATGCTTGTGCAAGCGATACTGAAAAAAGAAGGTTATACGCTACTGACGACAGACAGCGGAGCTAAAGCGCTACGCATTGCCCAGGAAAGGCATCCCAATCTTATTTTGCTCGATATTATGATGCCGGAGATGGACGGATATGAGGTACTGCAGCATTTGAAAAGCAATCCGGAGACCAACAACATCCCTGTCATTATCATGTCAGCCTTGAGTGATATGCAAAGTATTGTAAAAGGTTATCAATTGGGGGCAACAGAATATGTAACAAAACCTTTTCAACGGGAAGAATTGGTGAAACGTGTCGCCCACCGTTACGAACTGTTCAGTATTAAACGTATCAAGCAGGAACTTGAAAACACGATTGAATCCCGCGACACGCTCTATTCCGTTATTGCACACGATTTGCGCTCTCCACTCGGCTCTTTGAAGATGATGAATAATGCCATCCTGATGATGGTCGATAAGAATCAGGTTAGCGACGAGGTATATGAAATGCTTCAGATGATGAACAAGACATCGGAAGAGATATTCCAACTTCTCGACAACCTCTTGAAATGGGCGAAGAACCGCCTGAACAAACAGAACATTTACAGACAGCAAGTCGACATCAACAGCATAGTCAACAGCACTGCCGAGATATTTATTCCGATGGCTACCCAGAAAGGCATATCCATCACACTTGAAGGTCTGGATAAAGAACTGATGGGATCGACAGATATCGATATGGTAAAGACAATCGTCCGCAATCTGGTTTCCAACGCAGTTAAGTTCAGCTACGAAAAAGGGGTGATTGCGGTATCAACCAAAACAGACGGGGATTTTGTTGTTGTCAGTGTGAAAGATTCGGGTAAAGGGATCAAAAAGGAAGACCAGGGTAAGCTGCTGAAGCAAAACACTCATTTTACTTCTTATGGGACGAATAACGAAAAGGGGTCCGGCTTGGGACTAATGCTGTGCAAAGACTTTATCGAACAGCTCGGCGGCAAGCTGTGGTTCGATTCCGAAGAAGGGAAAGGCACCACCTTCTATTTCTCCTTGAAAGCGTTGAATCAAGAATAACAAAAATAGCATATATAAAGCAAAAGGAGGTGTGTCAAAATCCCCTTTTGCTTCATATAATATTATCCGGCAATTGCTTTCCGGCTTCCTTTTTGGGGATATTTACGAAACAGACTCCACCATTTCAATTTTAATACACCAAACAGTGCCTCCCCGAAGATAGAGGAGTTCATCTTAGAAGTGCCTAATACACGGTTGATAAAGATAATGGGAACTTCCACAATTTTATAACCACACTTATACGCCGTAAACTTCATTTCTATCTGGAACGCATATCCTTTGAAATGAATACGGTCTAAATCAATCATCTCAAGCACCTCTCGACGATAGCATTTGAAACCGGCTGTCGTATCCTGTACTTTCATTCCGGTAACAAAACGAACATATACGGAAGCATAATAAGACATCAACACACGTCCTAATGGCCAGTTCACGACATTCACACCGTTGCAGTAGCGAGAGCCGACTGCGACATCACCACCCTGTTCCGTACAAGCCGCATATAATTTAGGAAGATCATTCGGATTATGACTGAAGTCTGCATCCATTTCAAATATAAAATCATACTTATGCTCTATAGCCCACTTGAACCCACAAATATAAGCCGTACCCAAACCTAACTTACCTTTACGTTCCACCATGAAAAGGCGTTCGGGGAACTCTTTTTGCAACCGTTTTACAATATCTGCCGTACCATCGGGCGATCCATCATCTATAATCAAAATATGAAATTCTTTCTCTAACCCAAATACAACCCGAATAATATTTTCTATATTCTCCTTCTCGTTATACGTGGGAATAATAACAATACTGTCTGACATAATCCTTCTAAATTTGTAGGGCGAAGGTACATATTTTAATTGATTTAATACTACGCATATCTACTATTTTGAACAAAAACTCTACCTTTGCGAAAAGAACATATCACATTGGAGGTACAAGATTTACTTAGACAATATGCCGCCCATCCGCAAGTGGCAGCATTAAATACCCTGTTAAAAAGCAAAACGTCCCGCAATATATTTCTGAAAGGGCTGAACGGTTCAGGGGCCGCAATGACAATAGCTTCTCTTTTTTTTAAAAGAAGGGGGAGCTACGTGTGTGTGTTGAATGACCTGGAAGAAGCCGGCTACTTTTATCATGACCTAGTGCAGCTCACCGGAGGCGACGGAATCTACTTCTTCCCCTCTGCCTACCGGCGTGCTATCAAATACGGACATGTGGACCCTGCCAACGAAATCCTGCGGACAGAAGTTCTCAGCACATTGCAAGATCCAACTGTTCCCTTCGTCATTGTCACCTATCCGGATGCATTGGCAGAAAAAGTGATCTCGCGGGAGGTCCTGAAAGAAAACACACTGAAGATCAGTGTCGGTGAGAAGTTGGACAATATGTTTGTTTCCGACGTACTGGACGAATACGGTTTTGAACAGGTAGATTACGTTTATGAACCGGGACAGTATGCGATGCGTGGCAGTATCTTAGACGTGTTCTCGTTCTCGTATGAATTTCCCTATCGTATTGACTTCTTTGGAAACGAGGTAGAGACGATCCGTTCGTTCGATGTAGAGACACAGCTCTCCAAAGAAAAACTGGACAGTATCTATATCGTGCCCGAAATGACAAAAGGAAACCGGACCAACTCGTCCCTGCTGGATTCACTGCCGTCCGAGACACTACTCGCCAGCAAAGATCTGGCATGGGTAAAAGAGCGTATCGGCAGTATCTGGAATGAAGAGCCGATCATCGGAGACGAAGAATCATTTGCCGACATCGAACAACTACGAGCCAAATTGATTACCGGAGAGGATTTTTTACGTACGGCACTTGGTTTCTGCCGGCTCCATTTCGGTACGCGGGTGACGGGAGTAGCCGATGCCACCCTGACTTTCTCAATGGAAGCACAACCGATTTATCATAAAAATTTTGATTTAGTAAGCGAATCTTTCCATAAATATTTAGAAGACGGCTATACATTATATATACTGAGCGATGTAGAAAAGCAAGCAACCCGTATCCGGGCCATCTTCGAAGATCGGGGAGACAATATACCTTTTACTTCTGTCAACAAAACTATACACGAAGGTTTTGCCGATGAGACTTTGCGTGTCTGTCTTTTCACGGATCACCAGTTGTTCGACCGCTTCCACAAATTCAACCTCAAAAGCGACAAGGCAAGAAGCGGAAAGCTCTCTTTGTCGTTGAAGGAGTTGAACCAATTCACGACCGGTGACTATATCGTACATATCGATCATGGTGTCGGACAATTCGGCGGGCTGGTCCGTACCGAAGTGAACGGAAAAATGCAGGAAGCCATCAGGCTGATTTATCAGAACAACGACATTATATTCGTCAGTATTCATTCTCTCCATAAACTGTCCAAATATAAAGGTAAGGACAGTGGAGAACCGCCCAAGCTGAGCAAGCTCGGAACAGGAGCCTGGGAGAAAATGAAGGAACGTACCAAGTCGAAAGTAAAAGATATCGCCCGCGACCTGATCCTCCTCTACTCCAAACGGAAACAGGAAAAAGGTTTCGCCTACAGTCCGGACAGCTTCATGCAGCACGAACTGGAAGCCAGCTTCATCTACGAAGATACCCCGGACCAGATGAAAGCAACAGCCGATGTCAAAACCGACATGGAGAACGACCGTCCGATGGACCGCCTGATCTGTGGAGACGTGGGCTTCGGAAAAACAGAGGTTGCCATCCGCGCCGCTTTCAAAGCTGTTTCGGACAACAAGCAAGTTGCCGTACTGGTCCCGACTACGGTGTTAGCATTCCAGCATTATCAGACATTCTCCGAACGGTTGAAAGATTTTCCCTGCCGGATCGAATATATCAGCCGGGCACGTACGGCTAAAGAGATAAGAGAAACCCTGAAAGACTTGAAGGAAGGAAAGATCAACATTATCATCGGTACCCATCGCATCGTCGGAAAAGATGTCACATTCAAAGATCTCGGCCTGCTGATTATTGACGAGGAGCAGAAATTCGGCGTATCCGTCAAAGAAAAACTGCGACAGCTGAAGGCCAACGTCGATACGCTCACCTTGACTGCCACGCCGATTCCCCGTACCCTGCAATTCTCGCTGATGGGAGCGCGTGACTTGAGTGTGATTTCAACTCCACCTCCCAACCGTTATCCGATACAGACGGAGGTACATACGTTCAGTGAAGAGGTGATAGCTGATGCCATTAACTTTGAGATGAGTCGTAATGGGCAGGTTTTTCTGGTAAACAACCGTATAGCCAATCTTCCGGAACTGAAAGCAATGATTCTTCGTCACATTCCGGATTGCCGGATAGCCATCGGACACGGACAGATGGAGCCGGCGGAATTGGAACAGATCATTTTCGGCTTTGTCAATTATGACTACGATGTACTGATTGCAACCACTATTATCGAGAGTGGAATCGATATACCGAATGCGAACACGATTATTATCAACCAGGCACAAAACTTCGGATTGAGCGATCTGCACCAGATGCGCGGACGTGTGGGACGTAGCAATAAAAAGGCGTTCTGTTACTTGCTGGCTCCTCCGTTGTCTTCGTTAACCCCCGAAGCCAAACGTCGCCTGCAGGCGATCGAGAATTTCAGTGATCTGGGTAGTGGTATTCATATTGCCATGCAGGATCTGGACATTCGCGGTGCGGGTAATATGCTGGGAGCCGAACAGAGTGGATTTATCGCCGATCTGGGTTATGAAACTTATCAGAAGATATTGTCGGAAGCTGTGCATGAACTGAAAACGGATGAATTTGCCGAACTTTATGCTGACGAATTAAAAGGAGAAGGTGTCATTAGTGGTGAAGAGTTTGTTGAAGAATGTCAGGTGGAAAGCGATCTGGAATTGCTGTTACCGGCTAATTATGTGACGGGCAGCAGCGAACGTATGTTGCTGTATCGGGAACTGGACGGACTGACTCTCGATAGAGATGTAGATGCTTTCCGTTCACGATTGGAAGACCGTTTCGGCCCTATTCCGCCTGAGACTGAAGAATTGTTGCGTATAGTACCGTTAAGGCGCCTGGCTGCCCGATTGGGAGTGGAGAAAGTGTTCTTGAAAGGAGGACGTATGACACTGTTCTTTGTCAACAATGCAGAAAGCCCGTATTATCAGAGTGCTGCTTTCGGCAAGATGATCGACTACATGATGAAGTATACCCGAAGATGTGATTTGAGAGAGCAGAACGGACGTCGGTCTATGTTGGTAAAAGATATTCCGAATGTGGAAACGGCTGTCAGTGTACTACTGGAAATTGTGGCATTACCGGTGAAAGAGAAAGAGTAAGTGAAGTGTGGAAAGAGGAAGTTGTCATTTCCTCTTTCCGTATAGTTTGTCTATCAGGTCCGCCCGTCCGATGCGGCGCAATTCATTGATGATATTCCGTCGTTCTTCCGGTTTATACCAAAAGAAAAATTGTCTTTGTGCCAACTTTTCCCGTTGAGTCTTGGCACTGAATACCGGTTCGAGTGTATACGGATGAAAGCCTGTATACCAAGCTTCGGTGGCTACGGTCATAGGGGTAGGGGTGAAATCCTGCACTTGTTCCAGATGGAAGTCCAGTTGTTTGGTGATGACTGCCAGTTCCGCCATATCTTCTTCTTTACAGCCCGGATGACTGGAGATGAAATAAGGGATCAATTGTTGGCGCAAGCCAAGTTCCCGGTTGATTCTGTCGAATATCTTTTTAAATTCTCCGAATTGGCTGAAAGCGGGTTTACGCATGATACTCAGTACCCGGTCACTGGTATGTTCCGGTGCAACTTTCAGGCGTCCGCTGACGTGGCGGGCTATTAGTTCGCGAGTATATTCTGCTGTGATTTTGTTGACGGTAGCATCCTTGCTTTGATGGAGCAATAAGTCGTATCGCACTCCACTTCCGATGAAACTTCGTTTGATCTCAGGTAAAGAGTTCACTGCATAGTAAATATCCAATAGCGGACGGTGATCCGTATTCAGGTTCGGACACACTTTGGGATGAATGCAAGAGGGGCGTTTACAACGTTTGCAAAGGGAGAGATCTTTCCCGCCCATTTTATACATATTGGCAGAAGGGCCTCCTAAATCGCTCAGATTTCCTTTGAAATCGGGCAATTGAACTACCTCTTTTACTTCTTTCAGAATGCTTTCCTTGCTTCGGCTGACTATAAATTTTCCCTGATGGGCGGAGATGGTACAAAAAGCGCATCCGCCAAAACATCCCCGGTGGATATTAACGGAAAATTTAATCATATCATAAGCCGGAATGCGTTTGCCTTTGTATTTGGGATGAGGCAAACGAGTGTAAGGGAGATCGAACGAACGGTCCAGCTCTTTCTCTGTCATAGGAGGGTAGGGTGGATTTACAACC
>ENA-OPSV01002092-OPSV01002092.1-human-gut-metagenome-genome-assembly--contig:-NODE-2092-length-12402-cov-3.166680_pt1 | contig 12402 bp, 7 predicted proteins | sample MGYA00241460_ERZ501912 | MGnify/ENA primary metagenome ERZ501912 (study PRJEB25962, sample SAMEA2042402) | human gut metagenome | biome: human gut; feature: human-associated habitat; material: faeces...
CCTTATTTTAGTTTTTAATTGTTCCAATATATTTTTAGCTTTTTTCCATTGACGCATACCAATAGCGTAAATAATATCTTGTCTCATCGATAAAACTTCTATCGAATCCGTTTCAAGCATTGGCATAATCCAATCAAGTTCTCGTCCCATCTTACGGGTCAGGAATTGAAAATTCTCTGTAGATGGTCGATTTTCCCCTTTTTCTATACGAGATAACTGACGTACATTTAAAAACGAAAAACCATTTTCATCTATGCATACTTCTTCCTGTGTCTTTTCCTGTGCCATCCGCATTCTTTTTAATACCATTCCAACATCGTAGCTATTTTCTATACTTCCACACTGCCATACTCGCATATACGGAATTTTATTTTCTTCATACACTATCGCAAATGCTTTTTGAAATTTCTGAAACTGCAGCAATTCCTCAGATTTTTCTTTTTCTAACATTATTCCAATACGTACTAACTCCACCAGTAACGGATATGCGTACCGCTGACTGCTCTGCTGACGCAATAATTCCAAAGATTCTATTCCAATCTTATATGCAATATCAATTTTTTTCATTCTTTCATACAGTTTTATTCCAATTAAAGCGATCTGCGCACAGATCATTTCTCTCATGCGAGGTTCCCAATTGTGTATCTTAGGATATCTTTGTATTTGATCAAATAATCTAAATGCATCCATCAATTCATTTTTCTTTAAAAGGGACCAAACAACTAACAACATGGCTTCTAATTCCTCTGGTCCCACATAAAGTGCGGACAAATTTTCTTTCCAATCTTCTTGTACTGTGCAGCAAACAGCATCCTTGCTTAACTTATAAAGTTCCTCTCCACTTTTTTCATTTCGTGAAAGCAGCCATTCAATCTTTAAGCAAAACTGTCTCTCTATGTTAGACATCTTTATATGCGAATTTCTATATTCTTCTAATAGCTTTTTTGCCTTTTCACAATCTTCACACGCAGACAGACAAATATCTTCTCTGCATCTCCAGTCTTTAAGCTCTTTCCTTGATACAACTATTTCAAAATAATCTGTAACAATTCCTATACGATGCATCAAAAATTTCCAGTTTTCTCTTGAAAGCACACTTTTTCCTTTTTCAATATCCAAAAATGCCCGCCGACTTATTACTCCCGATACGATTTTTTCCGTGCGAATCTTTTTTTCTTTTCTGTATGCTGTAAATATGCGAAAAAAACTAACACCAGACTGATGCAAAATTGCATTTTCAGATAACGGTATTTTTGTCAGATTCCCTTGTATGTCCATACTCATTCAAAACCTTTCTTTTTTTGTAGGCTATACTGACTTAACACAGCGACAAGCCACTGGGGTTCCATTGACGGAGTTCTAGTGTCTGCGTACATCGCAAGGACTTTGGCAGACACATCTGTTCCGGAGCAACAAAACTCGCGAACAAGCAGTCCTACGACCACATTTGTGTCGATTCGATGGAACTGAATCTTCACATTCGCGTTCTCTGGGCCACAAGATCTCCCAGATGGATACTAAGTCAAATACCCGGGGCTATGAAATTAAACGGTACGAATACCGGAATTCATAATCTTTTTTCCTGAACGAATGATTTCTTCAATCATGTTCTTTTCTTTTTGATACATAGTGGCAAAATTAGATCGACATTTTAGTTTGTTGATCTGTATATAAGTTTTATTGATACAATACAGTAAGTAAGAGGAATACCAGTCTCTTTGAACTTTTGTCCCATCTGTCAGATGATACATTCGCTGTGACAATTTCTTTGGAATGTAAGTATCTGATGTGTGATCGTACTGACTGGCACGATATAAAATCGGTACCTCAACATACATCCCACCTGTTGATTCAAAAAGCTGTTTTGCCTTTGCCTGCAGGTAGCCGGGGCAACGATTTTTTATGGATCTTCCGAAGCGCTTTTTTCGCTTCATTCGTCCATTCTTATCGACCGGATTCTCTGGATTTGCTCTTTTTTGTAGTTTCTTTGCATTTGGCGGTTCTGTGATAAAACAGTCTCCCAAAGACCGAAGATGATTGACCTGCTCACGGATTGCCAGCGTTCGATTTTCTGATGCAATCCGACACAGTTCCTGATGTCTTTGTTTCAATTTCTGGTATCGTTTTGAAAAGTTCCATTGCTTGTGACCTTTCTTAACGGTACCATTTTCGTTGTAATGATTCGGATTCATCGCCCTTCGGGATCGTTCCATTGCTCGCAGGATCAAAGCCTCCTGTCTTTCCACATGCTGAATTGAATTTCCTCTTTCTGCCAGATTTTCAAGTCCCACTTCGGTATTGGAAGTGTAGGCGATTGTCTGCGTTCCGATATCACATCCAATATTTCCTTTTCCATAGTAATGTCTTGGTGTGCTCTCTTTTCTTCTTTTTGAGATTGCTTTTCCTTCAACTGTTATATGTACATAGACGCGAAGTCGTCCGCGAATCTTTTTACAGACGAGGGAAGCAAAACACGGTCTGTAGGTATCCGTAATAATTCCTTTTGACATCTGATCCACCGCATGAGCATCCTGTAGTTCTGGTTCTGCCAAATATGCAAGAATTGCTTTTTCTTCATCCCAAAGCCACAAATCCTTTGCTTTATATTTACAGGGAATTGTAACTTTTCCGTACTTCACAATCAGCCCTGACTGAGAAGAATCAATGACAAGCCCTCGTGTGGATTGTTTTGCCCGAATCTCCGGAAGATCGCCGCGCTTTTTGAAATGTAACTTTCTTCCGCTCGAATACAATATCGTTTCAATTGCAGCCCAAATATCTTCTGCACGGGAGAGAGCAAAGATGCTTTGAAGATGATACGTTTCTTTTAATTCCATCATTTTGGTCCGGCAAAAATCCCATGTCACCTGATAAGACTCTCTCATCTGATTCATTGAATTGGTAAGTTCAGCGCGTTCCTTTTTCAGGTGATTCAGCTTTTGTGTTTCCTCATCTGATAGAACTTCTTTCTTTTCCAGTGCATGGATTGGATCCGATACTTTTCCATACAGTTTCTGCAAGGCGCGATATCTCTTTGTGCGCAAAAGCTGCTCCAGATTTCGTTCCATAATACCGAGGAGTTCATTTCCACATTGGCGCAGATGGTCGGCATCCGAAAAAATGCGTCGCTTTTCATCTTCGCTTATATCAGCTTCAAACACGACAACATGTCGATTTGATTTTTTATGGAACTTACGCAATGCTTTTTGATATTCGTCTGGCTCCTGCTTTTTCCGAATGGCCATAAAACTCCTTTCTTTCCCGGTAATCAACTTAGGAATTTATCGATTGCTTTTTCTTATTAATAGTGAATATATACTACTCATTACTATAATTAGTATATCATACTTTACAAGAAATCACAAACACGAAATTGATAATTGCCTGTATAATAATTCGACAAAATTCGACATCATTGTCTAATTATTCAACAAATTTTCTTAGCCTGCTAACTGACTTTTATAATTGGTAAGAATTAGAATCGTTTAACGTCAGGCTCTCCAGACGACAGGATGTTTCATTTGATAGTTACAATGGTTATTACTATGATATTCATTGTCAGTCACGTTCTTCATCCGTCAACTGGCATTTTCCTTTAATTTCTCAATGTGCAAGTTCAAAGAATGTGATTTTTTCCCGATTTAATAGCATAAATTTTTTAATTAAATGTACCTTTTATGTTGTTAGATCTGTAATGTGTATTCAGAAGATATCGACATTAAAGATTTAGAAAAATATGATAAGGAAGGTAATATAGAAATGTATGATGGCTTTTCTTCTGGCTTTTATGCTGTAGCAAAAAACTTTTATGCTGAAGGGGTTATTAGTGAAAGTATTTTTAAGCAATTAATTAGGAAGTATGGAGGTGATTATTAATGATTAAAAACTTTAATAATTTAAAAGAAAGTGGCATTCGTTATGGTGGACATGCTGGTAATAAGTTAGGAGTAGTTATAGATGGAGAAAATTGGTTTTTAAAATTTCCAAAATCTACAAAAGATTTACTTAGAAAGGTAGATATTTCTTATAATACGTCCCCTTTATCTGAATATATTGGTTCACATATATATAAGTCACTTGGTATTCCAGTACATGAAACTATGCTTGGAATAAAAGATGAAAAATTAGTTGTGGCTTGTAAAGACTTTAGAAAGAATCAAATTGATTATAGACTAGATGATTATAATTCTATAAAGAATGACTATGTTGAGGGACTAGAGAAAAAGTTAGAATCTACCTCTTCTAGTAATCCTCATGCTATCAATATTGATGAAACAATAATTATAATGAATAATAATCCATTATTTAATAGAGTAGCAGGTTTAAAAGATAGATTTTGGGATATGTTTATTGTTGATGCTTTGATAGGAAATAATGATAGAAATAATGGAAACTGGGGAGTAATAGTTGATAATAGAACAAACGAAACAAAAATAGCTCCTGTTTTTGATAATGGTGCTTCATTTAATACCAAATCTAGTGATGAAAATATTGAAAAAATATTAAGTGATAAGGAAAGATTTAAAAATAGTGCTTATCTTTCAAGAATATGTGCTTTTTCTATTAATGATAAAATAATAAATCCATTTAAATATATTGAAAGCTTAGAAAATGATGAATGTAATAAAGCATTATTAAGAATAGTACCTAAAATAGACCTTTCAAAGATATATGATATTATTAATGAAATTCCAAATGAATATGAAGGAATAAAAGTAATAAGTGATATTAGAAAGAAATATTATTTTGAATGTATTAAGTATCGTTATGAAAACTCATTATATAAAACATATTTAAAATTATTAGAAAAGGAAGGTAAAGACAGCTGATGTCTTTTTCTGTATATAAGAAAAAATGGGTTCATTGAAATTAAAATCACTACAAAAAATCAACTAATAGGACACTTTCTATATAATTTAAAAATCTAATATATTCATTTATAGTAGAATTTTATCTTGTTAATGATAAGTATTCACATATTTAAGAAAATGATATACAATGAAATTGTATAAGATAAATATAGTTTGCTACATATATCAGCAAATAAGAAAAGAAAATGAGGAAAATGTATGAAAGAAAATGGAAATAGTTTACTTGTTGAAGATAAAAGTTTTATAGATTTATTAACTGAAGAAAATCTGTCAAAAATAGATATAGATCCAAGACTAATAGATTGCTTTAAAAGGGTTACTGATAAGTTGCAAACTTACTTTAATGCTAATGGTTATACTTCTCAAAGAGATTATAAAAAATTTTTTGAGGAATATTTATTTAAAGATATGGACTCAAAATTAAGGATAAGAGTTAGTGATGAACCATCTAAAATAGGAGCAACAGGTTTTTATATCCATAACCAGGGAATTACAGAAATTCATATTGATGAAGCTTATTTAAATAAGGAAGAAACTTTAGATTCAATATTTTGTCATGAGTTTATTCATTTCTTAGTAATGAGAGAATTAGATGTTTTAGAATTTCCTGATCCAGAGATAAAAAATGGTGGATTTATTAATGAGGCACTCACAGAAATGTTAACTCAACAAATTTATCCTAATAGTAATTCATATCAACCCCAAGTAAATATGTTAAAATTTGCAAATTTATTAACTGGAAATGTCAATAATTATAGTCTTTTCTTGCGTGGTAAAGTTGACTGTAAAGGTGGAGCAAGTGCTTGGAAGAATTTTTTTGCATCAGCTAATGCTTATCAACTTTCTTGTGCAGATAAAAATTTTTTGATGAGAGATGCAATTAATGATCCTAATTATATAAATGCACAACGCTGTATAATTCAAGCAAATATTTCTTCCCATTTGATTTCTTCTTTTAGTGATTATAGGAAATGGTTATCTATATTACAACAAAGGCCAGTGCCAGATAATGATTTTATAGATAAGTTATTTACTGATATGGATAGAAGTTTGGTTAGTAATTTAGGTTTAAAAAATGAGAATTTAAAAGATATAATGTATCGACAACTTTCAGACTATAGGCAAATTTCATCTGCCCTTTCAATGTATGATGATAAAGATGTTTATGAATTTGAAATAGCAGGACATAGGGCTGCCATTGATAAAGATAGAACTTTATATGGTATGGGTAGTTATTCTTCTTCTTGGAATCCAAATACAGAAATTTGGGAATTGAAAGTTGGTAATGAAACCTTAAAATTAGATATGAATACAATAGATTTTACTAAAAGAAAGAAAGAATTATTAAAAAGACAGGAAACTATTCAAAAATATTTTTTATCTAACTCTAAAGATGATGTTAAGTCAGTAGAACAAGTAGCAAAAAAAGAAGGCCTAGTTAAGTTAGAAAAGTTTACATTACCAAATGTGACAGGAAAGAAAAATCCTACGGTGGTATATGTTGCTACTTATAATGATAGAATGGAAATACTAAATAACCCAACTAAAATAAGTGAATTAGAAAACATTAATTCTGCCCAATATATTGGTCTAACATCTACTGATTTAAAAGTAGGAGCAATATATTCAAAACCATTAGATAACATTGATAAAGGAATTGTATTTTCTAAAATAAATCAAAAATCATTACAGTCTAGAATAATTAGTTTACTTGCTTCAAAAATAACACCTACCTTAAATAAAAACCAAATTGCACAGTTAATAGAACAATACAAACAAAGTGATGAATATGATGTTGAAGATAATTTGACTGCTAAAGAATTGAAAGAATTTGCAATTAGTCAATATGCAAATATTCAATATGAAAAAATGTCAGCTGAACAAAAGAAAGCACTTTATGATGAAATTATAAAATCAAGTGAAAAATTTTTAATTTCAATGAAAGGTGGTAAAGTAGATGTTTCGTTATTATTTGAAAGTAAATATGTTACGGCATTTAAAGGACAAGCAGAATTATTAGTTGATACTAATGGTAAAGGTTTATATAATGAACAGTTTGAAATTCTATCAAAAACTTCAACATTAAAAAAGATAAGTGATTCAAGTGTTATACAAACTAATTCTGAAGGTAATATAATTTTTAAACAAAATAAGGGGGATAATGAGAAAATGAATGAGGTAAAAAGAGAAAATGAACAAAGTGCTGCTAGCAAGTTATTAAATGAATATAATAAACGATTAGCAGAATTACAAGCAAAATATGGAACGATTTCTAAGCAAATGGAAAATTTGATGCAACAAAATGTATCAAGTCCAACTTCTAATTACCAAGAAAAATTAAATACTTTAATTCAAGAAAGAGATAAAATTAGCAAGGAAATGGAACCAGTTGTTAAAAGTCAAAGAAATTTGCAACAGGCAGTCGATTTTGAAAAAGAACAAGAACATAAAGCAGTGATTTCGCAAGTTGAAAAATTACTTTCAACAAAAATAAAAGCAACTACTGATACAGGAAGATTTGTAAAAACGGATATGGGGATGTTCCCACAAATGGATATAAAAGATTCAGCAATGTTAATCAAAGAGCAGGGACAAATTATTCAAAACTTAAACGATTTATATTTTAATGGAGAAATTGATTTAAAAAGTAAGCAAAAGATGGCAACAGAAGTTAGTAAAGAATATCAAAAAATGATAAAGTCTGCCCCAAAGCCTAGCTTGAACAAAACCGTTGTTGATAATCCAAGAGAAAATAAACCTAATGAACCAAAAGAACAAGAGTATCGTCACAAATATGGTTATGACATGATGAGTGAAGACGAGAAAAAGATATTTGAGGAAATATTAGGACAACAAAGAGATAATGAACAAGAAAAAATAGAGCAAGAGGGAACTTACAAAGATAAAATGTTTGATATGGATGAATTATTTAGAGAAGAACAATTAATGGAAGAAATAAATAGAGAACAAGAAGAAATTCATCAAAATCATCGAAGACATATGTAATAAAATAATTATTAGAGAAAAACAAATAAAGTAGAAACTTTTTGTTTTTTTCTTTTTGTAACTTAGTTGTAACTTTAGCTATAATATAATACTAATAAGAAACGGAGGAATTAATTTATGGAAATTCTAAGAGTAGATAATTTAACTAAAATTTATGGTAAAGATACAACTAAAGTAGTAGCATTAGACCATGTGTCTTTCACAGTGGAAAAAGGAGAATTTGTCGCTATCGTTGGAGCATCAGGATCTGGTAAATCAACCTTATTACATTTGATAGGTGGAGTTGATCGACCAACTTCTGGTAAGGTATATATAGATGGAAAAGATATCTTTAAATTTAATGATGATAAACTTGCTATATTTAGAAGAAGACAAGTAGGATTAATTTATCAATTTTATAATTTAATACCTATCTTAAATGTCGAAGAAAATATTACCTTACCCCTTGCCCTAGATAATCGTGAAGTTGATAAAGAAAGACTAGCTAGTCTATTAAAATTACTAGGACTAGAAAATAGAAAAAATCATCTTCCTAATGAATTATCAGGAGGACAACAACAAAGAACAAGTATTGGCCGGGCCATAATTACTAATCCAACAATTATCTTAGCCGATGAACCAACTGGTAATTTAGATTCAAAATCAAGTGATGAAATAGTAGCGTTATTAAAAAAATCTAATAAAGAACTTAATCAAACAATAATTATGATTACTCATAATATGGAAATAGCAAAAGTTGCTGATAGGATAATAAAAATTGAAGATGGAAAAATTGTTTCGGAGGTATAATTATGACATTACTTAATAAATTAACAATTAAAAATCTTAAACTAAATAAAAAAAGAACTATTGTTACAATTATTGGTATTATGTTATCAGTAGCTTTAATTACAGCAGTAGCATCTATGTATGCTAGTGGAATTAAATCTTTAATAAAATATGAAACCATTATCAAAGGTGACTTTCATACTGCCTTTTATAATGTTCCTATTAGTGATGTTGATAAATTTGTAAATAATAGAAATATTGAAAAATTAAATATAACGGAAGGAATTGGTTATGCTAAAATAGATTCTAAAAATGAAGATAAACCTTATGCTTATCTAAAAGGATTTACTAAAGACGCTCTTAATAATTTATCTGTTAGATTAGTCAAGGGTAGATTACCAGAAAATACTAATGAGATAGTTATACCAACCCATTTAAAAACTAATGGTCGCTTGGATTTAAAAATTAATGATAGTATTACACTAGAAGTTGGTAAAAGAATAGATTCTAAAGGTGATGAACTAAATCAAAGTGATAAGTATCAAAATACTGCTGGTGAACAGTTAGTTGAAACGCAAACTAAGACTTATAAAATAGTAGGTATTATAGAAAGACCTGCTACTAATATTGAATATTATACTGCTCCAGGTTATACCTTTATTACCTATATAGATAGTAAAAACTTATCTGGAAATGTAGATATCTATGCTAAGTTTACAAAAGATGGTGTAAAAAACTGGGATAAAACGATTGCTAATATTTTAGGAGTATCCCAAGTATTATTTAGAAAAGTCTATAATCAAGAAATAGAATTAGAAAAACTAACTGAACAATTAAAAAAGACTTATATGTTTGATATGAATAAATATCTTATTGATTTAGAAACTAATCCTATTTCAAGTACTAGTATGGGAGACTTAGGAAAAGTACTTGCTATCGTGATAGTTATTATAGTATTTACCTCTATATTTTGTATTAAAAATAGTTTTGATATATCAATTACTGAAAAAATAAGACAGTATGGTATGTTAAGAAGTATAGGAGCTACTAAAAAGCAGATAAAACGAAATGTTTTTTATGAAGCTACTATTCTCGGTTTAATAGGTATACCCTTAGGAATAATCTTAGGATGTTTAGCTACCTATATATTAATCGTTATTAGTAATTATTATTTAACTGATGTAATTCAAACTGGTTTTAAATTAGAATTAGTATTTTCAACTTATGCTATTTTAGTAGCTATAATATTAGGTATAATAACTATCTATTTCTCAGCATTAAAAAGTGCTACAAGAGCTTCTAAAGTATCAGAAATAGATTCTATTAGAAATAGTGCTAATTTAAAGATTTCTTCTAAAAAAATAAAATCTCCTAAATACATAAAAAAACTATTTGGTATAGGAGGAGTAATATCTTTTAAGAATTTGAAAAGAAATAAGAAGAAGTATAGAACTACTATTATATCAATAACAGTTTCGACCTTTGTATTTATCGCTTTATATAGCTTTATGGAATTAGCTTTTCAAAATGTAAATAATGAATTAAAAGTATCTGATTTTAATATCTCGTTAAGTACTAATGCAATTAATGATTATTCATATAATAAATTTCTTAAAACAGTTAACTTATCTGGTGTAGAAGATTATGCTATATTAAGAAATAGTGAATTATCTTTTACTGGTTCTCATTCTAGTAAAGAATATTTAGAATATTTTGGTACTAAAAAAGAAAGTGATGCTGAAGAACATATTACTATTTTTGCTATAGGTAAAAAACAGTATGATAAATACATTAAATCATTAGGGTTAAACTATGATGATATAAAAGATAAAGTGATACTTTTTGATAAGCAATATATAACTAGTTATGATAAAAATAATAATAAAATAATAAAGAATATTAGAGTATATGACTTTAATAAAGGTGATGTAATTACCTCTACTAACAACCAATTAAACTTAGAAATAGGGGCTATATCTTCTATAGGACCTAATCTTCTAAAAAATCTATCTAACAGCTATTTAATAATTAGTGATGAAATGTTTGATAGGATAGCTAAAACTAATAACTTAGATATTTATTATAAAGCAAGTAATGCTGATAAACTACAAGATGAACTTGATAGTTATTTAAATGGGGAAAGTTATAATATTAATAATCAAGAAGAAAATGTAAGAATAATGAATAACTTATTTACCTTAATCGCTATATTTCTATATGGATTTATTATTGTAATCTCATTAATTGGAATAACTAACATCTTTAATACTATTACTACTAATATGGAATTAAGAAAACAAGAATTTGCTATGTTAAAATCTATTGGTATGACTTCAAAAGAATTTAAAAGAATGATAAGATTAGAAAGTTTATTTATGGGTATTAAATCATTACTATTTGGTATACTTATCGGAATAATATTATCCTATTTGATTTACCTATCTTCAGATTCTGATATACCTTATAAATTACCTATAGTTGCTATTATAATATCGATACTAGTAGTATTTATACTTATCTCCTTAATTATGAAGTATTCTCTTAATAAGATTAGTAAACAAAATACTATTGAAACAATTAGGAATGAAAATATCTAGATAGGGAGCGTCAGCTCCTTATATTTTGATATAATATTAATGAAGGGAGCTACAAATATGAATATTTTACTAGTAGAAGATATAGAATCAATTATTAAAGGACTTACATATTCCTTGGAGAAAAGTAATTATAAACTAGTTATTAAAACTACAATAAAAGATACTAAAGAATACTTACTTTCTAATACAAATATTGATTTAATTATCCTTGATATTACTTTACCTGATGGTAATGGTTTTGATTTATTTGTAAATACTATTAAAAACTTAAAGATACCTACTATTTTCTTAACAGCAAAAGATGAAGAAGATGATATTGTTAAAGGTCTAGATATAGGAGCAGAAGATTATATAACTAAACCTTTTTCTACTAGGGAAGTAATAGCAAGAATTAATCGAATATTATTAAGATGTAAAAAGAAAAGTATTATTAAGATTAAAGATGTTTCTTATGATATGGATAAATTAGTTCTAATGAAAAATAATACTCCTATAGAATTAACAGCATTAGAGTTAAAACTAGTTAATCTCTTATTTGTAAATATAAATAAAGTTGTAAGTAGAAATGTAATCTTAGATAAGATTTGGGATTGGACTGGTAATTATGTTGATGACCATACAGTAACCGTTTATTTTAAAAGAATAAGAGAAAAGATAGGAACTAATATAATTACTACTATTAAAGGAATGGGGTATAGAATAGATGAAGAATAAACTTAGATTAAAACAATATATTACCTCTACCTTAATTGTTTTTATATGTTTATTTGTTATGTTTCTAATTTTAAATATCTATGAATATAAAACTTATACTAAAAACTTTAATAATAAAATTAGTGCTATTATAACCTTAGTTAAAGATAAGTATCCAGAAATAACTGATAAAGAGATTATAGAAATAATAAATAGTAACAAACAATCAGATGATTCTTTTTTTCTTAAATATGGAATTGATATTGATAATAAAGCAGTACTACTAGAAAATGATAAGAACTATCATACCTTTTTAATTATTAATATGTCTTTTCTAATAATAACTATTGCTAGTTTATGTATATTATATTTTAGATATAATTATAAAAGAAAAAATGATATAAAAGATATTATTAAATATATAGAACAAATTAATAGAAGGAATTATGAATTAGAGATAGATACAA